>Ga0308159_1000853_pt1 | contig 54494 bp, 42 predicted proteins | sample PhyCR1_FD_201040 | JGI IMG/M metagenome (GOLD analysis project Ga0308159, IMG submission 201040) | Phyllosphere microbial communities from UC Gill Tract Community Farm, Albany, California, United States - DLSLC.R1 | ecosystem: Host-associated > Plants > Phyllosphere > Unclassified | place: USA...
GATGGCCTCCCTGCTCGACGAATTCCACCGCCACCGCCTCGGCATGGAGATCGACGACGCGCAGTTCGCGCAGGCCGAAGTCGCGTTCTTCGACGACGTCGTGAAGGGTACCATCGCCCGCCGCGACGAGATCGACGAACTGCTGGCCTCCAAGCTGACCGAGGGCTGGTCGCTCGGCCGTCTCGACAAGACGATGCTGCAGATCATGCGCGCGGGCGCCTACGAACTCATGGCGCGCGCCGACATTCCGACCGGCGCGGCGATCAGCGAATACCTCGACGTCTGCCATGCCTTCTTCGACCCGCGCGAGGCGAAGTTCCTCAACGGCGTCCTCGATTCAGTGGCGAAGTCGGTCCGCTGACGGCATAGTTCCGGGATGACCGGCGAGCACGCCTTCATCCACGCGCTGCGCGCCATCGCCACCGACCCCGCCGCACGGCGGCTGGCGGACGATGCCGCCGTGCTCCAGATCGGTGGCGAGGCGCTGGTATTGACGATGGATACCGTCGTCGAAGGCGTTCATTACTTGCCCGGCGATCCGCCTGCAGACGTCGCCTGGAAACTGGTGGCGGTGAACGTCTCCGACCTCTCCGCCAAGGGCGCGACGCCGGTAGGGTGCCTCTATTCGCACGCGCTCGGCAATGCCGACTGGGACGCCGCGTTCCTCGCCGGACTGGACGATGCCTGCCGCCGGTTCGCCATTCCGCTGCTGGGCGGGGACACCGTGCGCATGCCCGAAGGCGCGCCCCGCAGCTTTTCCCTCACCGCGCTAGGCACCGGGCGACAGCATTGCCCCGTGCCCTCGCGTAGCGCCGCGAAACCCGGCGACCGGCTCTGGGTGAGCGGGACCATCGGTGACGCCGGACCAGGCCTCGCGGCCGCACTGGGTCGGCTTGAAGGCCCGGAAACCACCATCGCGGCACTTCTCGCACGCTATCGGCGCCCCTCGCCCGAACCGCGCCTCGGCGTGGCACTTGTACCACTGGTCCATGCGATGATGGATGTCTCTGACGGGTTGCTCGTCGATGCCTTGCGCATGGCTGAGGCGAGCGGTGTCGGCATTGCACTGGACGCCGGCATCGTGCCCCTTTCCCCCGCACTGGTCGCCATTGCCGGTGAGACGGTAGAAGCGCGAATGGCCGCAATGACAGCCGGGGACGACTACGAACTGCTGTTTACCGCGCCACTGGAGCATACCGCGCGCATTCTGGAAACAGCCAGCGCGCTGGACCGGCAGGTCACGCCGATAGGCTCGGTAGAGGATGGCTCAGGCTTGTCCCTGTCGATTGACGGCAGGCAGCTGTCACTGCCAGACCGCCTCGGTTACCAGCACTAGGCCGTAAGCGACTCTCTTCGAGATTGCCGGTGGTACGGCGTGATCCCCGCTTGCCACCCATTCGGCTTGTCTATAGCCCTAGTCGTCGCGAGCGGGAAAACCCGCCGCTACAACATATTGGGAAGGGGACGTCTTCGTGGATCTAGTCACGATTTCAATAGTCCTGGCACTTCTTGCCATCATTTATGGCATCATCACCAGTCGCCAGGTGCTCAGTTCTCCCGCAGGCTCCGAAAAGATGCAGGAGATTGCCGCCGCCATTCAGGAGGGGGCGCAAGCCTACCTGAAGAGGCAGTATTCCACCATCGCCGTGGTCGGCGTGATCGTCGCGGTCATCCTCGCCTTCACGCTCGGGGCCGTTTCGGCCACCGGCTTCGTGATCGGCGCGATCCTGTCAGGCCTGGCCGGGTTTATCGGGATGAACATCTCGGTACGCGCGAACGTCCGTACCGCCGCAGCGGCGCAGAAAGGACTGCAGGACGGTCTGACGCTGGCTTTCCGAGCGGGTGCCATCACCGGCATGCTGGTGGCCGGCCTCGCGCTGCTCGCGATCGCGGTATTCTACTGGTATCTCACCGGCCCGGCCGCACATACCGTGGGCGGAGAGGACCGCACCGTGGTCGAGGCGCTGACCGCCCTCGCCTTCGGCGCCTCGCTGATCTCGATCTTTGCGCGCCTGGGCGGAGGCATCTTCACCAAGGCGGCAGACGTCGGCGCAGATCTCGTCGGCAAGGTGGAAGCCGGCATTCCCGAGGACGATCCCCGCAACCCCGCCGTGATCGCCGACAACGTCGGCGACAATGTCGGCGACTGCGCCGGCATGGCTGCCGACCTGTTCGAAACTTATGTCGTCACGGTCGGCGCGACGATGGTGCTGACCGCACTGCTGCTCAAAGGCACAGACAGCCTCGCCACGATGATGGCGCTGCCGCTGCTCATTGGCGGCGTCTGCATCGTCACCTCGATCATAGGCACATACTTCGTGCGTCTCGGCGGTTCGAAGAACATCATGGGAGCCATGTACAAGGGTTTCCTGGTGACAGCAGTGCTTTCGATCCCGGCGATCTGGTGGGCCGTGTCCCATGCCCTCGGCGACATGGAGACCGTCATTCCGGGCGGCGACTTCAACGGGCGCACACTGTTCTACTGCGCGCTCGTCGGTCTTGCCATCACGGGGCTCATCATCTGGATCACCGAATACTATACCGGGACCAATTACCGTCCGGTCCGCTCGATCGCCAAGGCCTCCGTCACCGGCCACGGGACGAACGTGATCCAGGGCCTCGCGATCAGCCTCGAGGCGACGGCGCTCCCGACCCTCGTGATCGTCGCAGGTATCATCATCGCCTACCAGTTGGCCGGATTGCTGGGGATCGCCTATGCGGCCACTGCGATGCTGGCGCTGGCCGGCATGGTCGTGGCGCTGGACGCCTATGGTCCGGTGACGGACAACGCCGGAGGCATCGCCGAGATGGCCGGCCTCGACGACGCCGTGCGTGAAAAGACCGACGCGCTCGACGCCGTCGGCAATACCACCAAGGCCGTCACCAAGGGCTATGCCATCGGCTCGGCTGGCCTTGCCGCGTTGGTATTGTTCGCCGCGTATACTACCGATTTGCGCGAGTTCTTCCCGCTGCTTGAAGTTAACTTCAGCCTGGAGAACCCCTACGTCATCGTCGGGCTGCTGCTCGGCGCGCTGCTGCCCTACCTTTTCGCGGCGATGGGCATGACGGCGGTGGGCCGCGCGGCGGGCGACGTGGTGGTCGATGTGCGCGAGCAGTTCCGCGAGAAACCGGGGATCATGACTTACGCCGAAAAACCCGACTATGCGCGGACTGTCGATCTTGTCACCAAAGCGGCGATCAAGGAGATGATAATCCCCTCGCTGCTGCCGGTATTGGCGCCGATTGTGGTCTATTATGCGATCAGCTGGGTCGCGGGGCCGGAGAATGGCTTCGCGGCGCTTGGGGCTCTGTTGCTGGGCGTGATCGTCGGCGGGCTTTTCGTGGCGCTCTCGATGACTTCGGGCGGCGGCGCTTGGGACAACGCCAAGAAGTTCATCGAAGACGGCAACCACGGTGGCAAGGGGTCGGAGGCCCACAAGGCCGCGGTCACCGGCGACACCGTGGGCGATCCCTATAAAGACACCGCCGGCCCTGCGGTGAACCCGATGATCAAGATCACCAACATCGTCGCGCTGCTGCTGCTCGCGGCGATGGCGAAGGGCTGATCACGGCGGCACCGCGCCCGCGATACAGGCGCGGTGCCGTTAGCGTTTCCTTGATTTCTCGCCACTAGTTTAGGCCTCGAACACGCAACGTTCCGGCAACAGGATTCGCTCTGCAAGTGGCTGGCGAGGCATACCGTAAAGAGGCTCCACCGGTGCTCGAAGCCGAGCCTGCACCCGTGCGCCCGTCTTCTGGCAACCTCTCTGCTCTGCCCTGGCGCGCGCTGGAAAGCGAGGTCGAAGCCTGGGATGGCCTTGCCCTCGACGCGAGCGAGCCCAATCCCTTTTTCGAAAGCTGGTATCTTCTGCCTTCCTTGCGCCACTTACCGAATACCGATGACGTGACGATTCTGCGCTTCGAACGGGACGGCCGCCTCGCCGGCCTGCTGCCGATCGCTCACCCCCGGCGCTACTACCGCTGGCCGGTGCCGCATTTGTCGAGTTGGCTCCACGCGAATTGCTTCTGCGGCGTGCCGTTGGTTGCGAAGGGTGCCGAAGTACCTTTCTGGCAGGCCGTACTGCGATGGGCCGACGCACGGCCGGGCGCAGCGCTGTTCTTGCATTTGCGCGGCATGGTACTGGGCGGGCCGCTTTACGCCGCGCTGGAGGCCGTGGCGGCACAGGGTTCGCGACAGTTGGAGATCGTCCACCGCGAGGCACGTGCCATGCTTGCGTCGGACCTATCGTCGGACGCTTATCTGGAAAGTGCACTTTCCGGCAAGAAGCGCAAGGAATTGCGCCGTCAGGCCAACCGTCTCGGAGAGGAGGGCGCCCTCGCCTTCGAGCACCGCACCGATGCGCGCGACGTGGCACAGTGGAGTACGGACTTCCTTACTCTGGAGGCTGCGGGCTGGAAGGGACAGGGCGGTTCCGCGCTGGCAAGCTCCGAACGGACTGAGCGGATGTTCCGCGAAAGCCTCGAAGGCGCCGCCCTGCGCGGAAGGCTGGAGAGGCTATCGCTGACGCTCGACGGTCGCCCCGTCGCAATGCTGGCGACGTTCCTGACCGCGCCAGGCGCCTATTCGTACAAGACCGCATTCGACGAGACGTATGCGCGCTTCTCTCCGGGCGTGCTGCTCCAACGCGAGAACCTAGCCATGCTGGACCGCCCGGAGATCGTCTGGACCGACAGTTGCGCCAGCGCCGACCATCCGATGATCGACCACCTCTGGCGCGAGCGCCGAGGTATCGGGCGGCTCTCCATCGCCATCGGTGGAAAGCTGCGCCGTGCCGTCTTCCGACAGTTCGTGCGCGCAGAAACCGCGCGCCATCCCGCCGGACAGGAAGCATGAACGCCCCAACTATCCTCCAAACAGGTCCGGTGTTCCCGGATGCCGCGCGCGACGCCTTCGCATCGCACTATCCCGAAGTGCCGCACAAGCTGACTCATGCCCTCGGTGCGCATCCGCTGATGGAACTGGAGGCACTGGCGCGGCTGGCGGAGGGGCTTCCGGCAGCCTCGGTCGAATACAATGCCAGCGACCAGCCCATCGGCGTCGAAGGCAAGCCCGCGCCGACCGGCATCCCCATCGGGGAAACGATCCGCCAGATTGAGACGACCCGCTCTTGGGCGGTGCTCAAGAACGTCGAGCAGGACCCGGCCTATGCCGCTCTTCTCTCCGAACTGCTGGCGGAAATCCGCCCGGCCATCGAATCGCGCACCGGGCGCATGCTCAAGACGCAGGCCTTCGTCTTCGTGACCAGCGCTGGGGGCGTCACGCCCTATCACTTCGATCCAGAGCACAACATCCTGATGCAGGTGCGCGGCTCGAAAGTCATGACGCAGTTCTTGGCCGGCGATCCGACCTTCGCGCCGGACGAAGTCCACGAGGCCTATCACACCGGCGGCGGCCGCGAACTGAAGTGGCGTGAAGAGCTGCTCTCCGGGGGTCGCGAATTCCCGCTTGGGCCGGGAGAAGCGCTCTACGTGCCGGTGATGGCACCGCATTTCGTCCGCAACGGGCCGGAGCCGTCCGTTTCGCTGTCGATCACCTGGCGTTCGGAGTGGAGCTTTGCCGAAGCCGACGCACGGGCCTTCAACGGCCTGTTGCGCCGCTGCGGGCTCAAGCCGAAGCCACCAGGACGCTGGCCGGATCGCAACCGCATCAAGGCGACGGGCTGGCGCATCGCGCGCAAGCTGGGCCTGTAAATAGTCCGCCCTCCATTCGTCGGTGGATGCGGATCGGTTCTGGCGATCACAGTTCTCAGCATCGCCGGTTTATTATTGCAGATAAGTCGCATTAAAGGGATTATCGAAAGGATCGCCCGATGACCCGCGATTTTGCAAAAACTTTCAGCTTCCTCGCCCTGCACCTGATGGTGGGCTTCACAGTCGCTTATCTCGTCACCGGATCGATCACTATGGCGGGTGGGATCGCCCTGATCGAACCTCTGGTGAATGCCGTCGTGTTCTTTTTCCACGAACGCGCATGGCAGGGCGGCGCGTCGTTCAGCAACCTTCTGACGCACCACCACGCCGCGGGCTGATGCAGGATCAGGAACGCCGGGTCGTTTCCTTACGCAAGTCATGGATGCGGCCGCCGCGATGCTCAATCACCGGGCTGAAGTTTTCCGGCTCGTTGACGAGATCGTCGAACAGCGCGCGGTAGTGGATCATCGCCCGGCGCAGTTCCTCGGTGCCTGCCTCGCCGCGGGCATGGCTGGCGGCGATGTGATGGCCGGTGCGATAATGCGCGACGACCTCGCCGTGATCCACCGACAAGTCTTCGTAGCGCTGGTCGAAGTCCGCCACCGGATAGCCACGCGCCGTCATGACGTCGGCAAGCAGCACGTCGGCGCGCTGGACGGCACCCGCCGGGTCATCGACGAACTGGGCCTGAACTTCCAGCCATGCGCGCACGAACGCTTCCCGCCGGGCGGGCTCCAACGGGCGAATGTCGAAGGCGGCGACGCGCTGCTCGCGCTCATGGAGCACGGTCTCGGCCTCATACATGCTGCCGGACTGGTCGATAGTGCGATCGTATTCGTCGCCAAATCGATCACGCAACCGCGCTGTATGGCGACTGCGCATGACTGTCACAACAACGCCGACCAGAACGGTCAGCGCGATCAGGCCGACGGCTATGGCGAGCGGACTAAGTGTAACCACGTTGCATCTCCCGTTTCCCGCCTCCGTCCTACGGAAACTTCAACCGGGGAGATGATCGTCAGTTGCGCGGCCCGCCGCAGGTGTCGCGCCGCTCAGCCGTTCGGATGGTAGAAGTCGTAGATCGTCTGCGCCACCGCCACGCTGACACCCGGCGCGCGGCGCAAATCTTCGAGGCTCGCCGCGCGCACCTTGCCGGCCGTGCCGAAGTGCAGCAGCAGCGCGCGCTTGCGGGCCGGGCCGATGCCGGGAATCTCATCGAGCGGGCTGGCGGTGATCGCCCGGCTGCGCTTGGCGCGGTGGGCGCCGATGACGAAGCGGTGGACCTCGTCACGCAGGCGCTGGAGGTGGAACAGCACGGGTGAGTTCACCGGCAGCATCTTCTCCCGCCCGTCGGGGAAATGGAACACCTCGCGCCCCTCGCGCCCGTGATGCGGCCCCTTGGCGATGGCGATGAGGTTGACGTCCTCGATGCCGAGTTCCTCCAGCGCGTCCTTCACCGCGTTCATCTGGCCCTTGCCGCCGTCGATCAGGACGAGGTCAGGCCAGGTGCCGCCGGTGCGCTCGGGGTCTTCCTCCTGCACGCGGCCGAAGCGACGGGTCATGACCTCGCGCATCATCGCGTAATCGTCGTCGGTCTGCGCGGACTTGATGTTGAACTTGCGGTACTGGCTGGTCTGGAAGCCCTCCGGCCCCGCCACCACCATCGCGCCCAGCGCCTTGGTGCCCGAGATATGGCTGTTGTCGTAGACTTCCACGCGCTGCGGCAGGTCGGGCAGCTCGAGGAAGTCAGCCATCTCGCGCCAGACTTTCGCCTGCGTGCCGCGCTCAGCCTGGCGGCGGTCGAGCGCTTCCACCGCGTTGCGCGTGGCCTGCATCATCAGGTTGCGGCGGTTGCCGCGCTGGGGGACGGAGATTTCCACCTTGCCGCCCGCGCTCTCGCGCAGGGCTTCGGCGATGAGGTCCGCCTCGGGCAGTTCGCGATCGACGAGGATGCAGCGCGCGGGCGGCACTTCCTCGTAGAACTGCGCGAGGAACGCCTGCATCACCTCTTCCTCGCTCAGCCCTTCGGTATGGGTGGGGAAGAAGGCGCGGTGGCCCCAGTTCTGGCCGCCGCGGATGAAGAAGGCCTGCACGCCGACCTGCCCGCCCTTGCTGGCCATCGCGAAGATGTCGGCATTGTCGAGACCTTCCGCGTTGATCGCCTGGCTGCCCTGGATGAAAGTCGCCGCGCGCAGGCGGTCGCGCAGCATCGCCGCACGCTCGAAGTCGAGGTCGGCGGCGGCTTCTGCCATCTGCGCCTCGATCTTGCGCTGGACCGCGTTGGACTTGCCACCGAGGAAGTCCTTCGCCTCCTGCACCAGTTCCTTGTAGCCCGCCTCGTCGATGCGATCGACGCAGGGCGCCGAGCAGCGCTTGATCTGGTAAAGCAGGCAAGGCCGGTCGCGCCGGGCGAAGAAGCTGTCGGTGCAGCTGCGCAGCAGGAACAGCTTCTGCAGCGCGTTGATCGTGGTGTTGACCGATCCGGCGCTGGCGAAGGGGCCGTAGTAATTGCCCTTCATCCGCCGCGCGCCGCGATGCTTCATGATGCGCGGGAATTCGTGATCGGTGCGCAGCAGGATGAACGGGAACGACTTGTCGTCGCGCAGCAGCACGTTGTACGCGGGCCGGAAGCGCTTGATGAGCTGCGCTTCGAGCAGCAGCGCCTCGGCTTCCGAATTGGTCGTCACGATCGTCATCGAGCGGGTCTGGCTGACCATGCGCTGCAGGCGGCCGGGCAGACGCTCCCACTGGGTATAGTTGGCGACGCGGTTCCTCAGCACCCGCGCCTTGCCGACATAGAGCACATCGCCGCGCGCGTCCTGCATGCGGTAGACGCCGGGCTTGGCGGGTAGCGTGCGGACGGTGTCGCGGATCACCTCGACGCCGGCCTGCAGGTCGGGCTGGTCGGAGCCGCGCACGGTGTAGGTCGCCCGCTCCTCGTTGAAGCGTTCGAGATGGTTGGGCTGCTCAGGAGTGCCGGCTGGTGTTCTCGCCATGTTCGTGCAGATAGGGAAGGTTCGCGCGAAGGGGAAGTGCCCGAACGCGCCCACCCCCAGCCTCTCCCGCAGGCGGGAGGGGGACCGCCCATTTCTCCCCTCCCGCTTGCGGGAGGGGTCGGGGGTGGGCCTTGCCCGTCCTCAGAACATCTTGCGGAAATCGATCCCCAGCACGCGGCCCTGCGGCTCGCGGTAGGCGCGCTGATAGGCGATCGGCGTTGCGCCGTTCTGGTCGGTCACCTTCTGGCGAGAATCGAGCAGGTTGTCGGCCCGGAGCGACAGGCGCGAGCCCTTGAGGAATGGCATCTTCGCCACCAGCGCCTCGTTGCGGCCGAGATCGGCAAAGATGCGCAGCGATACGTCGAAAGTGCTGCCGAAGCGCAAGTCCTGGCTCCCCGGAGCGCCCGAACCGTCAACCCGCGCGGGCGCGTTCCACTCGGCCTTCAGACGCAAGCCATAGCCGTTCTTGAACAGGCCGCCCTCCGCCTCGATCGTGTGGCGCGGAGTGCCGCCCGCCGTGGTCGAATCGCCATTGAGCTGATCGAGCACCGGCACGCCCGGAGCGATCAGGATCGTGTCGGTGAAGCGCCAGGTGTGATAAACCGAGAGGTTCCAGCGACTGCCACCCCGTCCACCCGGCGGGCCGAAGCCGCCACCGGGAGGACCACCGGGGCCACCGCCCGGTCCGCGCCCGCCAGGTTCGGCACGCGTACCACCGGCGCCCCGCTCGCCCGCATTGGAAGCCATCGGCGGTTGCCCCCCGAAAGCACCCGGGGGCGGGAACATCGGTTGCTCGCCCTGCGCGCGGGTCGTGCCGGGGGCCGGCGTCGGCGCATTGCAGAAACGCTCGCGCAGTTCGGCGAGCTTGGCCGGATCGACTTTGCCGTCGGCGCCCATGATGCGCTCGCGCATGCGGTCGGGCAGGCTCGCCACGTCCGGAGGGCCGCTGCCGCCTGCGCAAAGCGCGGTACGGATTCGTTCGAAACGCTCCGGCTCCATCGGACCTCGGCCGCCGCCTTCGCCGGGAGTGGCGCCCTGCCCTTCGGCCGAACAGGCACGCTGTTTGAACTCGGCCAGCTTGGCCGGGTCGATCTTGCCGTCCGCGCCGGAGAGACGATTGCGCAATCCTTCGGGCAGGCCCGCCGGATCGGGATCGCCTGCGCCGGGCGCGCAGAGCTTTTCGCGGATCGCGGCGAAGCGCGAGGGATCGAAGTTGGGGCGTGCGGCCTCGTTGGACGTCTGCCCGCCATTCAATACCTGACCGCCCGCCATCGGCCCGTTCGGCCCGGTGACCGATTGCACCGGCGCAGCGCTCATCCGCGCGGACGCCCCCCCAGACGAACCGCCAGTCGATGACGAACCGCCAAGACTGCCCGAAATGTTGAAGCCCCAGCGCATGGAGGAAGACTTCACTTCGTCGAAAGTCACCGCGCGCCGGTCGATCCGGGTCAAGTTGCCGTCCGCGTCGCGTGTCACGCGGTCCGGGAAGGCGTCCTCGATCGCCGAGGTCAGCAAGGGGAACGCCTGCGTCACGTTGCTCGACCGGTTGCGGAAGTATTCGACGATCAGGTTGGAGCGCTGCAGGAACGGCAGCTTCCACTGCGCCGAGATCTTCCAGTCGCGCTGGGTTTCCTTCTTCAGGTCCGGATTGCCGCCGGTCACCGTGGTGACGAGCGCGGTGCGCGAATTGGTGAAGTCGTAGACCGCGACGTTGTACGTCTCGACCATCGGCGCGGCCAGCTGGGTCAGCTTGGGCGCGGCCTGATCGACGATATAGCTCGCCTGCAGCATCAGCGTCTCGGTCGGCGACCATGTGACGCCCGCGCTCCAGTCGGTCAGCGTGCCGAAGTCCGAAAGGTGATCGAGCCCGCCGCTGAAATTCAGCGTGATGTCGCCCACCGCGCCGAGGAAATCCTCTCCCTTGCTGGTCAGCGGCAGGGCGAGGTTGACACCGCCCAGCACGTCGCCGCGCCTGAGCGTCACGTTGCCCACGGTGGTGCGGGTGTCCTCGCTCATAGAGCGGTCGTAATCGTACCCGCCCTTGATCGTCAGGTTGGCCTCGCCCGCAGGCATGCGGAAGGGCTTGCCCGACAGCGTGACGAGGTTCGAAAGGGTCAGTTGGCGCGTCTTCGCGACGTCCACCCCGGCGCCCGGCACATTCGGCAGCGCCCCGGTGATGGAAAGCGCGCCGGATGCGACCGCCGCCTGCAAGTCACCGTATTGCTCTTCATCGCGGCGACGATCGACGCGGGTATTCGTGTCGGTATACGTCGCATTGGCGGTGGCGCTGACCTGCCATTCGCCGAGCATCGTGCTGTAGCCGAGCCCACCCTCGAACGTATCGGTGATCGAGCGGTTTCGCAGCGGATCGGCCAGCGTGCGGCGCAGCGTCTGGCCGTCATAGGTCAGCGGAACCGTGTCGAGGCCCGAAAGCGAGAGCGTGTTCGAGCGGGTATAGCCGCCGGTCGCGGTGATCGCGCCGGCCAGGCCTTTCTCGCCCAGCCCCTGCGTCATCGTGCCTTCCAGCGTCAGTTCGTGGTCCTGCGCGGCGAGGCTGCGATAGCGCGCCGGATCGGGATCGCCCGCGACTTGCGAGACGCGCGATTCGTCCTGCGTGATGCCGCGCTCGGCCTCGGTCAGCATGCTGGTGTTGTCGAGCTTGCCGTTGACGTTGAAGCGGCGCGGCCCGGCGATCTTGAACAGGCCGCCTTCCAGTTCGTAATTGTCGTAGCCGCCGCGCGTCGGGCGGTTGTACTCGCCCGAAGTCGTCACCGCAGAGAACTGGTCCTTGAGGATGATGTTGACGACGCGCTGGTTGGCCGAATAGCCGAAGCGCAGCGCCACTTCCTCAGGCAGCACCTCGACCCGGCGGATCGCCTCGGGCGGGATACCGCGCATCTCGCGGAAGCTGGAGATGCGCTGGCCGTTGAGCAGCATGACAGGCGAGCCGCCGCGCCCGCGGCCGCTGCCGGTCTGCGGGCTGATCGCATCCAGCAGTTCCTCGATCGAGGCGACGCCATACGACGCGATGTCGTTCTCGTCGAAGACCGCAATGGGCTGCTGGGGCACGTCGATCGAGCCGATCACGCGCGGCGCGGTGACGAGAATCTCGTTGCCGTGGACTTCCAGCGGGTTGTCGGGATCGGTGTCGTCATCCTTGATGACCGGCATGCTAGGTGCGTCAGCCGCCGCTTCCGCCGCGAACGCAGGCATCGGCATGGCGAGGCTCGCCACGAGGCTGATCAGAGGTAAGGAACGCAAGTGCAGTCTCCGCCAAGGTGCATCTGTGAAATAGTCGTGTGTTCCTTCCCCTCCCGCGCTATTGCCGTGGCCTCTTGCGGACCACAAGCTGGGGCGCGGTATCATTTTGTCGCAATCGTCTTGCGCGGACATGAACCGGCGGCCCTTGCTACTGTACGCATCGTCGCGAAGTCGTTGCGGGCCATGGCGCGATGCGCAAATGGCGACAAAGCAGTCACACGAACGGCAAAAATGCCGCCAAGGCTTCCATTTTCGCGGAGTCGTGGCTATGTCGCGCGCCGATGACACACCAGAACAATGGAAACTGATCGCCAATGGCGAAAGAAGAACTCCTCGAAATGCGCGGCCGCGTGGTCGAACTTCTCCCCAACGCGATGTTCCGCGTCGAGCTGGAGAACGGCCACGAGATCCTCGGCCACACCGCAGGCAAGATGCGCAAGAACCGCATTCGCGTGCTGGTCGGCGACGAAGTGCTCTGCGAGCTGACCCCCTACGATCTCACCAAGGGTCGCATCACCTACCGCTTCATGCCGGGCCGTGGCGGCCCTGGCCAGTTCGGGTCCTGACCTGACTGCGGCAGATTTGTCGGCGGGGCATGGCGCCCCCCGACTCGCTCTCGCTTCCGCCAGCCCGCGACGCCGCGAACTGCTCTCCCGCATCGGGATGAGCGACTTCACGGTGGAAGCTGCAGACATCGACGAGACTGCGCATCCCCGCGAGGTGCCGCGCGATTACGCCCGGCGCATGGCGCGGGAAAAGGCGCTTGCGCTGCCTCCCGGCGATGCTTTCGTGCTGGCTGGCGACACCGTAGTCGCCTGCGGCCGCCGCGTGCTGCCCAAGGCCGAAGATGAGAAGACCGCGCGCGAATGTCTCGCGTTGCTTTCGGGCAGGCGGCACCGCGTCCTCTCCGCCATCGCCCTGCGCGCGCCCGGCGGCACCCTGCACGAGCGGCTGAACGAGACGATCGTGCGCTTCAAGCAATTGTCCAAAGACGAGGTTGAAGCCTACATCGCCGGCGGCGAGTGGGAGGGCAAGGCCGGTGGCTATGCCATCCAGGGCAGCGCCGAAGGCCTCATCGCGTGGATTTCCGGCAGCCACTCGGGCGTCGTCGGCCTCCCCCTGTTCGAAACGCGCGCCCTGCTAAAGGGCGCAGGCTTTCCCATTGGCTGAATGGCTGGTCGAAGAGGGGATCGGCGAAACCCGCGCGATTCTCGTCGATAACGGCCATGTCCTTGCCGCAAGGCTGGAATGGCCGGGCCGGCTGACCGCCGGTGAAGTCGCTGACGCAGTGCTGGTATCGCGCCGCGCCGGAGCCTCACGCGGAACGGTTCGCTTCGATTCGGGCGAGGAGGCGTTCGTCGACGGTTTGCCCAAATCCGCCAGCGAAGGCGCGCGCCAGCGGGTGATCGTCACCCGCGCAGCGATGGCCGAGACCGGCCGCTACAAACTGGCCCAGACCCGAGCCAGCGATCTTGCCCCTCGCCCTGCTCCCACCCTTGCCGAATCGCTGCGTGGCGGCGGACTGCCGGTCAGGAAGGTCCGCCGCTTTTCCGACGATCCCTGGCCCGAGATCGTGGCCGAGGCGCTTGACGGCGTGATCGCCTTCGAGGGCGGATCGCTGGTGGTGACGCCGACCCCGGCGATGACGCTGATCGACATCGACGGCATCCTCCCCCTCGCCGCGCTGGCGCTGGCCGCGGTGCCCGCGATCGCCGACGCGGTCGGGCGGCTCGACCTTGCCGGCTCGATCGGCATCGACTTCCCCTCACTGGAGCGCAAGGACGACCGCCGCGCGGTGGACGATGCTCTGGCCGAAGCGCTCGACCACTGGCCGCACCAGCGCACGGCGATGAACGGCTTCGGCTTCGTGCAGCTCATCGCGCGACTGGAGCGCCCTTCGATCCCCCAGCGGGTGCGTGCCGCCCCCGCCGCCGCCGCCGCGCGCCTTCTTCTGCGCAGTGCCGAACATGTGGCCGAACCGGGCGCGCTGCTGCTCACCGCGCACCCCGCCGTGCGGGCCGCCATGAGCGAGGAATGGCTCGCCGACCTCGCGCGGCGCACCGGGCGCACGATCCGCTGGCAGGAGGAGCGCACGCTTGCGCTGGCCGCCGGATTCGCGCAGGCGGTGCCGCTATGACCCTCTCCGAACGCAAATGCCCGATCTGCCGCAAACCCCGCGCCGCCGAGTTCACGCCGTTCTGCTCCAAGCAGTGCCGCGATCGTGACCTGCTGAAGTGGCTGGACGACGGCTACGCCCTGCCTGGCCAGCCCCACGATCCCGAGGACTTCGTCGGGCAGGAAAAAAACAATCCACAGGACGATTGAAATTTCTTCGTCATTTAGGGCTTGCCAAGGTCGGCCACCTTCTTCATAGGCCCGCCCACACCGCTCGCCGGTCTCTTCCAGAGGCCGCCGCCGAACGAGTGCCCGAGTAGCTCAGTTGGTAGAGCATGCGACTGAAAATCGCAGTGTCGGTGGTTCGAATCCGCCCTCGGGCACCATTTCCTTTCCTTTGGTGTCGCGCCCGAAATAAATCTCCATTACGGGAAACTGTGATGGATTTCGGCACGTTCAGCCGGATTGTCATGCGACTTTGATCTTTAGTCGCAAATTGTCGCATCTGCGAAATGGGCGCTTGCTCGCACACCGTTTTGCTGAATAGGACAGGGCAACATCCAACAAGGCGTGCGACTTGAACAGCTTCCCCCCTTATGCCCTTCGCCGGCCCTCCGGTTGGCGCTGGCCGCTCCTGCCTGTTGCCGCCCTCGCGCTTGCCGGAGTGTCGCTTGCGGCATGCTCCGGCGGATCGTCAAAAGGTCAGCAGCAGCGCACTGCCGAAGTCGGCTATATTGTCGCGCAGACCAGCAGCGTCCCCCTCTCGGCAACGCTCAGCGGCCGTACGGTCGCCTTCGAGACGTCCGAGGTGCGTCCGCAGGTGACCGGCGTGATAAAGCGCCGCTTCTTTACAGAGGGCAGCACGGTCAAGGCAGGGCAACCGCTGTTCGAGATCGATCCCAGCCTCTACCGCGCGGCGGTGAACCAGGCGCAGGCCAACCTCGCCAGCGCCCGCGCCACGGCGGATGCAGCCTCGGTCAAAGCGGATCGCTATCGCCCGCTCGCCGACATGGAAGCGATCGCCAAGCAGGACTATACCGACGCCCTGGCGGAATCGAGGACAGCCAAGGCCGCCATCGCGCAGAACGCCGCCGCGCTCGACACGGCAAAGATCAACCTTCGCTTCACCACCGTTCCCGCGCCGATCAGCGGGAAGATCGGACGCCAGCTGTTCACCGTCGGCGCCCTCGTCAGCGCCACGCAGGCCGATCCGCTCGCGGTGATCCAGCGCATGGACCCGATCTACGTCGACATGCAGCAGTCCGCCGCCGAGCTGACGAGCCTGCGTCGCCGCCTTGCCGAAGGCGGCGTGACCCCCGGCAGCACCGAGGTCCACCTCATGCTGGACGGCGGCATCCGCTATCCGCAGGCGGGCACCGTGCAGTTCTCCGAAGTCACGGTCGACCAGACCACCGGCACCGTCACCTTGCGCGCGCGCTTTCCTAACCCCGACGGCATTCTGCTTCCCGGGATGTTCGTGACGGCGATGTTCGACCAGGCTTCGGACCCGAACGCCTTCCTCATCCCGCAGAACGCCGTGCAGCGCGACTTCGACGGCAGCGCCTTCGTGATGCTGGTCGGCGCCGACAACAAGGCGCAGCGCCGCAAGGTCACCGCCGACCGCACGTACAATGAGTTCGCGGTCGTGACCGGCGGGCTGAAGAAAGGCGACAAGGTCATCACGCAAGGGCTCAACGGTCTGCGTCAGGGCGCTCCGATCAAGCCGGTCGTGAGCACGGCGCCTCAGAAGGTCGAGCCGCGCAAGGAAGGCCAGGGTGCGGGAAGCGGCGCAGAGGCAGGCCAATCCGGCCACAAGCGCGGCTGACGGTTCATGTCCCGCATCTTCATCGATCGCCCGATCTTCGCCTGGGTTCTGGCGATCATCGTGATGCTCGCCGGCCTCGGCGCGCTGAATTTCCTGCCCAATGAGCAATACCCGGACATCGCGCCGACGCAGGTGAACATCCGCGCCACTTATCAGGGCGCGTCGGCGCAGACGATCGAGAACTCGGTGACGCAGATCATCGAGCAGCAACTGACCGGCATCGACGGCCTGCTCTACTTCAGTTCCGAATCGAGCAATCGCGGGCAGGCGAGCATCAGCGCCACTTTCGCCAAGGGCACCGACCCCGACATCGCGCAGGTCCAGGTCCAGAACAAGGTCCAGTCGGCGATCCCGCGCCTGCCGCAGACCGTGCAGGCGCGCGGCGTCACCGTGACCAAGTCGAACGCCGACCAGCTGCTGCTGGTGGCGGTCTACGACGAGACCGACCAGCGCTCCAACCAGGACGTGTCGGACTATCTTGCCTCGAACATCCAGGACCCGCTTTCGCGCGTCCAGGGCGTGGGCGACGTCAACGTGTTCGGCGCGCCGCACGCGATGCGTATCTGGCTGGACCCGCGCAAGCTTGCCGCCGTGGCGCTCATGCCCAGCGACGTGACCTCAGCGATCACCGCCCAGAATACCGAAGTCGCGGCGGGCGAGATCGGGGGCACGCCTGCGGTCGACGATCAGGCGATCAACGCCGTCGTCACCGCCGGTTCGCGCCTGCAGACCGCCGACCAGTTCCGCGCCATCGTGCTCAAGACCAACCCGGACGGTTCGGTCGTCACCATTGGCGATGTCGCACGGGTAGAGATCGGCGCGGACAGCTACACCTCGGTCAGCCGCGTCAACGGTCACCCCGGCGCAGGCATCTCGATCTCGCTGGCGCCCGGCGCCGACGCCCTGCGCACGGCAGAAGCGGTCAAGGCGAAGATGCAGGACCTCGCGGCAGAGATGCCCGACGGCGTGAAGTACATCTACGGCAGCGACTCCACGACGTTCATCAAGCTCTCGGTCGAAGAGGTCGAGAAGGCGCTATTCGAGGCGATCATCCTCGTCGTCATCGTGATGTTCGTGTTCCTGCAAAGCTGGCGCGCCACGCTGATCCCGGCGATCGCGGTGCCGGTGGTGCTGCTGGGTACCTTCGCGGTGTTCTACGTGATGGGCTTCTCCATCAACACGATGACGCTGTTCGGGCTGGTGCTGGCTATCGGCCTGCTGGTCGATGACGCCATCGTGGTGGTCGAGAACGTCGAGCGCCTGCTGGAAGAGAACCCCGGCATGTCCCCGCGCGACGCCACCATCAAGTCGATGGAGGAGATCCAGGTCGCGCTGGTGGCCATCGCGCTGGTGCTTTCGGCGGTGTTCCTGCCGATGGCCTTCTTCGGCGGCTCGACGGGCGTGATCTACCGCCAGTTCTCGCTGACCATCGTGACCGCGATGGTGCTTTCGGTGCTGGTGGCGCTGATCCTCAGCCCGGCGCTGACGGCGACGCTGCTCAAGGCCAAGAAACCCCATGGCGAGGAAAATCACGAGCCGAACTGGATCGAACGCCACCTGCCCTGGCTCGCGCGCGGCTGGGAGAAGTTCCACACCTGGTTCAACCGCAGCTTCGAGCGTGTTACCGATGCCTATGTGCGCAAGGTGGACGTCGTGGTTGCCCACAAGTGGCGCTGGCTCGCGCTGTTCGCGGTTACTTGCGTCGGTACGTTCCTGCTGTTCCAGCGGCTGCCGACAGGCTTCCTGCCGAACGAGGACCAGGGCAACATAAGCGTACAATGGCGCCTGCCCGCCGGCACCCCGCGCTCGCGTACCGAGCAAGTGCAGCGCGAAATCGAGAAGTACTTCACGACTTACGAGAAGCACAACGTCGCGGGCATGTTCTCCGTCGCGGGCGGCGGGCGCGGTGCATCCGGCCAGAACAGCGGTCAGGGCTTCATCAACCTGACCGACTGGTCGCAGCGCACCGACCCGAAGGACGGCGCCGACGCCATCGTTCAGCGCGCCAGCGCCGCCTTCCGCAGTCTTCGAGACGCGCAGGTCTTCGTGCTGGTGCCGGGCGCCGTTCGCGGCCTCGGCGATTCGGCGGGCTTCACGATGGAGTTGCAGAACGCCAGCGGACTGTCGGACGACAAGTTCATGGCCGCTCGCGAAAAGCTGCTCGCCGCCGCTGGCGCGAACGACCAGTTGTCGGGCGTGCGCCTGAGCAACCTGCCGGACGTCTCGACCCTCAAGATCAACACCGACATCCGCGCTCTCACCGCGTTCGGCCTGACCCCCGGCAACGTCAACGCCACGCTTTCGACGGCCTGGGGCGGTACGTACGTCAACGACTTCATCGACAAGGGCCGCGTCAAGCGCGTCTACGTACAGGGCGATGCGCAGTTCCGCTCGCGCCCGGAAGATCTGGCGCAGTGGTTCGTTCGCGGCTCCGACGGGCAAATGGCGCCCTTCTCTTCGTTCTCGACGATCGGATGGTCGACGGCGCCGAGTTCCACCTCGCGCTTCAACGGCCTGCCCGCTTATGAGTTCTCCGGTAATGCCGGTTCAGGCGTCAGTTCGGGCACGGCGATGAACGTGATGGAGCAACTCGTCGCCGATATTCCCGGCGTGAGCGTCGCATGGGCGGGCTCCTCGTATCAGGAGCGGTTGTCGTCCGGACAAGGACCGATCCTCTACGCCCTGTCCCTGCTGGTCGTGTTTCTGTGCCTTGCGGCGCTTTACGAGAGCTGGTCGATCCCGGTTGCGGTGATCCTCGTCATTCCGCTCGGCCTGTTGGGCGCGATCGCCTTCGTCACGTTGCGCGGGTTGGAGAACGACGTGTACCTGCAGATCGGCCTGCTCACGACCATGGGCCTCGCCGCGAAGAACGCGATCCTGATGATCGAATTCGCCGAGCAGGCGGAACGGCAAGGCAAGCGCGTCATCGACGCCGCGCTGGAGGCCGCAAAGATCCGACTGCGCCCGATCCTGATGACCAGCTTCGCGTTCATCTTCGGCGTGCTGCCGCTTGCCATCGCTACCGGCGCGGGCGCTAACAGCCGCGTCGCCATCGGCACGGCGGTCGTCGGCGGCATGCTCACCGCGACGATCCTTGCGATATTCTACATACCGCTGTTCTTCGTGCTCGTGCGCCGCAGCGTGCGCGACGGTCTTGCCGCAGCACGAGAGAAATTGCAGCAGCGCCGCGGGCGCTCGGGAGACCCCGCATGAAGCGCATGAGCATCCGCCTGATGGCGGGCGTCCTGCCTGCCCTGGCCCTTGGCGCCTGTTCGCTGGCTCCCAAATACGTCCAGCCCGACCTGCCCGTCCCGACCTCGTGGCCGGTTGGCGACGCATACCTGCAGCAGAGCGAGGCTTCGCTGCCGGTGGTGTCATACAAGGACATATTCCGCGATCCTCGCCTGCAGTCGCTCGTCGAGGAGGCACTGGCCAACAACCGCGACTTGCGCGTGGCGGCGGCCAATGTCGCCGCGGCGCGGGCACAAGTGCGCGTAACTCGGGCGAACCAGTTCCCGGCTGTCGGCATCAGCGGCTCCGCCACCGACACCGAGACCGGCGGCGGCTTCGGCCTCAACGGCATGAGCTATTCGGTACAGGGCGGTATCTCCAGCTTCGAGCTGGACCTGTTCGGCAAGCTCGCCAACGCCACCCGCTCGGACCGCGATACAGCGCTGGCGACGGAAGCGGCAGCGCGCACGGTTCGCCTTGGTCTCGTCGCCGATCTTGCGCAGGCTTGGGCGACGTATGCCGCCGACACCGACTTGCTCAAGCTGGCACAGGCTACTGCGGCCAACGCCAGGGATAGCGTGCGGTTGTCGTCCGCCCGTCTCAAGGGCGGCGTCGCCGCGCGTACCGAACTTCGGCAGGCCGAACAGGTTCTCGAAACCGCCAATGGCGACCTCGCCACGCAGACCGCCGCGCTGGCGCAGGACATCAACGCGATCCGCCTTCTCGTAGGTGCGGAATTCGATCGCGCGCTGCTGCCGACCGGGATCGACGAGGTCAACGCCAGCCTCGGCGAAGTGCCTGCCGGGCTTTCGACGCAAGTATTGCTGCGCCGCCCGGACGTGGTTCAGGCCGAATACCAACTGCGCGCCGCCAATGCCGACATAGGTGTCGCACGGGCACAGCTCTTCCCCACGATATCGCTAAGCGCCCTGATCGGCTTCGCCAGCCAGTCGCTATCGAGCCTGTTCGACACGGCCTCGCGCACGACGACGCTGGGTGCGGATGGCAGCTGGTCGGTGTTCAACGCAGGGGGCCGCAAGGCCAATGTCGAGGTGACCAAGGCCCAGCGCGACGCGGCCCTGGCGACTTACGAGAAGGCGATCCAGACCGCCTTCCAAGAAACCGCCGACGCCCTCGCCGACCAGGGCACCCTCGCCGAACGCCTGCGCGCCGCGACGGCCTTCACCGGCGCGGCACAGGACACCGCTACGCTCACCGAGGCGAGCTATCGCCGAGGTATCGTCGGCTCGCTCGACAACCTCGATGCGCAGCGCAGCCTCTATTCCGCGCGGCAGGCGGAGATCGCGGTGCGGCTGACACAGGCGGGCAACCGGATCGCGCTTTACCGCGTATTGGGTGGCGATCAGTCGACGCCGACGGTGGCGGGGCCGGCAACTCAGCCGTAAAGCGGGACGATCTGCGGCAGTTCGACGGTAGTGCGAATGCCCGGCGCGGCCGCACAGACCGCTGGAATGGCATTGATAGGTCGATGCGCGGTCAAGCCGGGCGTGTAGGCGGCGTAGTCTTCCTCCGCGACCGGGAAAGTAATGTCCACCTTGACAGGCGTGTCGCCCTCGGTGCTGATCCGCCATCCGGACTCGCGCAAGTCCCATTCGTGCTCGATGTCGGTGGTGACGTACCAGTTAGCGCGGAAGCGCAGGATCGGACGACCCTGATGCTTGCAGGTGATGGTTGTACGCATCGCGCCGACGGTGCCGGCGGGCACTTTGCCGGCCGCTATATCGAGGTCACCGCGCGTCGCGGAAAGTTCGCCGACCGCTTCTATATCATCGCAAGGTAGCCCCATGGCCTCGGCGACCTGCGAAAGCGAGCTGCCGAAATCCCCCTTGAGATGCTCGGCCCGGCACTGGTCGAATGGTGCCATCGGCGCCGCGAAGCCCATGATGTGAAACAGCATGTCGGGCGAATTGCGGCTCGACACGTCGGCATATTCGTCGATCGTGAGCAAACCATGTTCGCGCTGGAGCGACAACAGAGGGATCGCCAGCGCTTCCGTGACGAAACCGGGGCTCGACCCGGTGGAATGGATCGACGTACCCCCTGCCGTACAGGCCTCTTCGACCCGGGCGCGTCTTCCGGCATCCATGAGAGGTGGATAATGGAAGTCGCCGCGCGTCGTCACCACGTTCTTGCCCGAAGCAAGGAGCGCGCACAGGGCGTCCCAGTCGGTCCCCTGCGGCATGAACAGGACACAGTCGGCATCGAGGGCGACGATCTCCTCAAGCGAATTCGTCGCCTTGATGCCGGTTTCCGCAAGACCGCAGAGTGCGCCCGCGTCCTTGCCGACCTTCTCCGGCGAACTGACCCACAGGCCCACCAGTTCCATCCGGGGATGCTCGATGAGCATGCGCAAGGCCCGACTGCCGACGTTGCCGGTCGCCCACTGGACGACACGCCAGGTCCTGTTTGCATCTTGCGGCATCGATCTCTCCCTTGTGCTGCGTTCAGCCTGAAACCGGCAGGTCAGCAACTGTCGTTGCATGTGGCAATTCCCATCAGGGAACGCCCTCTGCTCAGAACTTCACGCCCAGTTCCACGCCGTACGTGACCGGCTTGCTCCAGTTCGCGCCAATGCCGAAGCTCGAATACTGCGCCTGCGTGAGGTATCGGCTGTTGGTGACGTTGTCCCCGAAGACCGCTACGTGGAACCCGTCATCCGGGGCGTTCCATTGCGCCCGAAGGGCCAGGGTTTCGTAGCCACCCTGCTCGAACTGGACACCCGAGGGGCCGAAGAAGAAGCTCGACGAGTAGAACAGGTTGCCCGACAGCGCGAGTTCGCCGCCCGCCAGATCGGTCTCGTAGCGCGCGCCGACGAAGCCAGTGAATTCCGGGGTGCGTTGCATCGTCACGTCTTCCAGCGTGGTGGGCACCACGACGAAGCTGACCCCGTTGACGGCGCAAGTCGCGGCGGTTTCCTCGCCCAGTTCGGAGCAGCGCACATAGACCGGCGCGTTGTTGAATCGCTTGTAGCGTGCATGGACGTAGGAGGCGCCAGCGTTGATCTGGAACGCAGGCGTGACCTGATAGTGCAATGCGCCTTCCAGCCCGTAGATTTCCGAGGTCGCGGCGTTGATGATCTCCGCCGTGCCGGTGCGGTAAATCGACACCTGCAAGTTCTTGTAATCATAGTAGAACGCGGCGGCCTCGAACGAAAAGCCGCGATCCTCGTACTTGAAGCCCACTTCGTAGGCGTTGATATCCTCGGGCTTGACGCGGTTGCAGGTATAGTTTGTGTCGGGGATCTGGCACGAACCTCCGACGTCCGAGATCGCCGCCTTGTAGCCCTTCGTGAACGAGGCGTAGATACTCGTCCGGTCGGTCGGCTTGTAGCGCAGCACCACGCGCGGGGTCAGCTTGTTGTTCGAGATGTTCGGCACCGGCATCTCGGTGAGAGCGAATTGCTGGTTCCAGTAGGCATCGACGATCTTGTCGATCGAATAGCGCGCACCGGCGGTCACGAAGAACTGCGGCGTGATCTCGTAGGTGGCGTCGAGAAAGGCGGCGTAGCTCTTGACCGTGGTGCTCGACCCGCCGAGCCGGATGCGCTGGTCGGGCGCGTTGCCGCCATTGTTGATGTAAGTGATGTAAGTGTCGCTATTCTGGAAGTAGAACAGGCCCGCCGTCCACTGCAGCTTCGGCCCCGCCTTCGACGTGAGCAGCAGTTCCTGGCTCCAGGTCTCGTTGAGATTGGGCAGGCCTAGTTGAAACAGGTCAAGCCCCGAATAGTCGAGGTCCTGCGACATCAGCGAGTTCTCGCTGCGATACTGGCTGTAGGAGGTCAGGTCCGCGAAGCCGAGGTCGGCGCGGATCGTGCCCTGCACTACGTCGGTGTTGGAGCGGAAGACTTCCGGCACCGAGCCGCTGGCGATGCGGTTCTTGGCCGTGGTGTAAGTCCCCGGCACTCCGCCGAACGGCGCGCCAAGCCCGAAGTCCGAAGTGTCGAGACTGGAGGCCAGCATCGTCGAGGGATCGTCCACCTGGCCGTGCTTGTAGCGAAGCAGGACGTCCACCGTGTCGGTCAGTTCCGCCTTCAGGCCGAGACGGAACGACCAGTTCTCGTAGTCACCAACGCGCCGATCATTATTGGAGACGTCGCGCTGCCAGCCGTCACCGCGGCGATACTGGCCCTCAAGGCTCAGTGCCACGCGATCGGATATGACGTAGTTCGCGAAGGCTTCGGCCTTGGCCTCGTTGTAGCGGCCGTAAGTTACGCGCCCCTCTAAGGCATTGCCCGACGTCGAGGGCTCGCGGGTCGTCACGAGGATCGCGCCGCCGGTGGTGTTGCGACCGAACAGCGTGCCTTGCGGCCCCTTGAGCACCTGAATCGAACTGACGCTGATGAGGTCGAAGTCGGCCGCCAGCGGGTTCGGCGAATAGAACCCGTCGATGTAGATGCCGACGTTGCCACCGCCGCCCGAGGTCGTCACCGCCGTACCGATGCCGCGAATGGTGGGCTGGAAGAACCCGCCCGCGAAGTCGAACCGCAGCGCCGGGGTGACCTTGCCGATGTCGGCAAGCTGCTGGACGCTGGCGGTCTTTAGCGCGTCGCTCGAAAGGTTGGTGATCGAAATCGGCACATCGACCTGCGCCTCCGCGCGGCGTTGTGCGGTAACGATGATCGCGCCCTCCTCAGCCGTGGCGGCCTCTTGCGCGCCCTGCGCATGCGCTGAAATCGGCGTCAGCATCGCCAATGCGAACACGGACGTGCAAGCCCCTGCTATCTTCACGGTATCCCTCCCAACTGCTTTTGCAGCGAGGCTACACGAGGCCGTCACGCGATCCAGTGATGGACCGAGATCCAGCTTATATATCGCGCTGGCAGATTTCACGCGGCATCAGGTTCCCGGCGTGATGTAGCCGATCGTCTCCTGTCGCGGATCGAAGGACTCCGCCTTCCAGCGCACCGAACCGAAGGGCCTTTCGAGAAGACGACGCACCCGGCGGCCATGATTGCTGCGGTTGAAGCCGTCCGCCTGTGCCTGGATGTCGAAATCGCTCTGGGTGTAGCGGCCGCGCATGCGCAGGTAGTCTCCCCAGGTCGGGCAGTGGTATCGCTCGGTCCAGAGGGCCGGGTTTTCGATGTCGCGCGAGATCGTCCAGTCGAAGCCGCCGTTGCGCTTGCGCACTTTCTGCATCGTCATCATGACTTCGTAGAACTCGCGGGCCTGCCCGGGATCGACGTCGTATTCAACCTCGACGACCAGCGGCCCGGACCGCAAGGTCAGCGGCAGCGCGGCTGAGGGCTCATGGCCGATCTCGACCGAATCCATATCGGCCTCGGGATCCTCCCGAATTGGCAATATCGTACCGAGGAGCGCCGTCGCGGCAACGGCCATGCCCGAGGCCACCAGCGCGAAGGCCACGTCATGCCGCGCGGCGACCACGCCCCAACCCCAGGCGCCGACGCCGATCCCCGCTGTGATCGCGGAGGAGAACAGTGACAGCGCCCGCGCCGTCACCCATCGCGGGGCCGACAGTTGCACTGTCACGTTCAGCATCGCGATAGTCAGGATATTGCCCGCGCCCACCAAAAGGAACGCGAGGCATGTGACCGTAAGCGAGTGACTGAACCCGATCGCCACCAGCGCCGCCCCGCTCATGATCGCGAACAGCCTCACCGCCCACTCGGTAGAGATCATCGCCCGGATCTGGCTGACGAACAGCGCGCCGCCCACCGCGCCAACGCCTTGAGCGCCAAGCAGGATACCGAACGTTGCAGCATTTCCGTGCAGCAAATCCTTTGCAATCAAGGGGGCAAGCGCGGAAGCCGTAGCCGTACTCAGCCCGAATCCCAGTACACGCAGCAGCGCAGTACGCACTGCGGGCGCATGCAGCGCATAGCGCGCGCCGGTCAGGATCGCCCGGTCTATCCGTTCGGGCGGCAGCCGCGAAGGCACATGAGTCCGCCGCCACAGGAAGAACGCCGTCAGCAGCGGCAGGTAGAGCAGTGCGGTTATGCCAAACACGACCTTCACGCCGTAGAGCACCACGATCAGGCCGCCCAATGCGGGACCGAAGCTGCGCGCGACATTGTAGCTGATCGTCCCCAGCGCTACAGCGGCAGGCAGGTGAGAGCGCGAGACCTGCTCCGGGATCGATGCCTGCCACGAAGGCGAGAACAGCGCCACGCCCGCGCCGATCAGGATGCAGAACGCCAGCAGCAGTCCGGGCGTCGTCAATCCTGCAAAGGTCACCGCTGCGAGCACCGCCGCGCTCACCGCGCTGAACGTAAGGCCGGTCATGGCGATCCGGCGGCGATCGAACATGTCGGCGATGGCGCCGGCCGGAAGCGTCACCAGCATCAGCGGGATCATCATCGCCGTCTGCACCAGCGCGACCATGCTCGGCGAATTGCTCAGCCGCGTCATCTCCCACTGGGCGCCGACGCCCAGGAAGAGCTGCCCGAAGTTGGAGAACAGGCTGGCGGTCCAGATACTGCGGAACGTACGTTCGCGAAGCGGTGCGAAGGCGCCGCCTGCCTCCTCATCCTGCGCCGTCGCCATGGCTGCTCATCCCCTGTTGTTATGTCTGTCCGCCGATGTTGAACGCACCGGCGCAGCCGTCAACCTGCCCATCGCGAAGACGATCCATTGACGCAAGCGAACACAATTCCGACATACTAACCATAGTCAGCAATCGCTGCGGCGATAGCGCCCGCTACCTAGATTGCAAATCGGGCAGCAGGCCCGCATCACGCGAAAAACCGCGCTTTGCTGCGCGAAGGAACGCGAGGAGACCTGTCTTGACCGAGGCCTATATCATCGACGCCGTGCGCACCCCTCGCGGGATCGGCAAGATGGGCAAGGGCGCGTTGTCGCAGATGCATCCCGAACATCTTTCGGCAACGGTCCTCGCCGCGCTCAAGGATCGCAACGGGCTCGAAACCGCGGACGTCGACGACGTGATCTGGGGCGTCTCGGCCGCACTGGGCCTGCAGGCGGGCGACATCGGGCGTATGGCGGCACTGGACGCCGGTTACGACGTGAAGGCGGGCGGCGTCACACTCAACCGCTTCTGCGGATCGAGCCTCACCGCCACCAGCCTCTCGGCGGCAATGATCAAGTCGGGTATGGCCGACCTCATGGTGGCCGGCGGCATGGACATGCTCTCCTACGCCAATATGTACGGTATGAAGATGCGCGAGGCCGGGGTCGGCAGTGCCGGCATGGGGGCAGGCAATCCACGCCTGCAGGCAAGGCACCCGCAGTCGAACCAGGGCGTCTGCGCCGACGCGATCGCCGCGATGGAAGGCATCACCCGCGAGGAACTCGAAGCACTCGGTGTCGAGAGCCAACGCCGGGCCGCCGTCGCCCTGGCGGAAGGGCGTTTCGACAAGTCCACGATCGTCGTGAAGGACGACGAGGGCAACGTCATCCTCGACCACGAGGAGTACCCTCGCCCGGAAACCACCGCCGAAAGCCTCGCCCAGCTCAAGCCGGCTTTTGAAATGTTCCTGAACATGCCGTCCGCACCCGGTGGCAAAACTTACGGTGAATTGATCAACCAGGTGTATCCCGAGATCGAGATCAAGCCGATCCATCACGTCGGCATCTCCTCGGGCGTGGTCGACGGTGCCTCGGCGATCCTGCTGGCGTCGAAGGAGTACGCAGAGGCACACGGCCTGAAGCCGCGTGCCCGCATCGTCGCAATGGCGGAGACGGGCGACTGTCCGACCCTCATGCTCAACGGCCCTGTGCCCGCGGCGCGCAAGGTGCTCGCCAAGGCGGGGCTCACTACCGACGATATCGACGTCTTCGAAGTGAACGAGGCATTCGCCGTCGTCGTCGAGAAGTTCATCCGCGACCTTGACCTCGACCGCGCCAAGGTCAATCCCAATGGCGGGTCGATCGCGCTCGGCCACCCGATCGGCGGCACCGGCGCCATGCTGATCGGCACTGCTCTCGACGAACTCGAGCGCACCGGCGGGCGTTACGGTCTCATCACGATGTGCGCGGCGGGCGGCATGGCCCCTGCCATAATCATCGAGCGCGTCTGAAGGCGCAGTACAAGGAGCACCTAGTGGCGACCGAAGCCGACGAAAAGCCGATGGGAACGATCAGCAACCCCTTCAACATGCGCGACGAGAGCCCTACGCGGCAGGTCGGGCTGCGCATGACCATCGTGTCGCGGCTCCAACGCAACAATTTCGACCGCAAGGTCGCCGCGCTCAACGTGACGCGCTCGCAGTGGGCGATGATTGCGATCGTGGCGCGCTATCCCGGCTCGACGCAGCGGACCGTCGCGGAATACCTGGAGATGTCGGAAGCATCCGCCGGTCGCCTGATCGACCGCCTCTGCGCCGAGGGGCTGCTGGAACGTCGCGACCGCCGCGACGACCGCCGCGCCCGCGCCGTCTACCTGACAGAACAGGCCCAACCGCTCCTCGAGAAGCTCGGTACCATCGCCACCGAGAGCGAGCAGAAGATGTTTGCCGGATTCTCCGAGGAAGAGGTCGATACGCTCCTCGATTTCATGACGCGCATCTACGAGAACGTCAGCCGGGGCTGAGGGCCTTTCGCCACCCTGCTTCGTCGAGCAAGCGGAGCTATCTGCCACCCATCCCAAAAAAAGAGGGCGACGCCATCCGGCGCCGCCCTCTTCTTCTTGAGAGTATCGCGAAAACTTACTTCGCGGCAGCAAGTTCCTTCTTCGACATCGAAGTGGTCACCTTGCCGCTGTTGTCACTGAGGCTGGAGGCCGGAACAGTCACGAGACGACCATTGAGGATGACCTGCGGGTTGCCATCGGCGGTAACGCGATAGATCGGGGCAATGCGGTAGCCATCGGCGGCATAGAGCATCTTGCCGGCGTTGACCGAGACGGCGCCTGCAGCGGCTTCCTCGGTGGCTTCGCGGACCTGGGTGGTCTCGGCGAAGGCGACGGCAGGCACCGAAGCGATGGTGGCGATAGCGACGAGGGTGGCGAACTTCTTCATGGCGTTTCTCCGAAAACTGCGAACCTGAACGGTCGGACTTATTTACTTACTAAGCTGGGTTAGTATTTTTTGAACACCCGGTCAATTGCGAAATTCGCATCTTAAAAAGCGCTTTGAGCAACATCATCGCCTCTGCGGCATTCTCCACTGCCCTGCTTGCGGGCCTGTCCGAAACCCTTGGAAAGCGGGCGCTTGCAGGCATGATCGTCGGCACGATGGGCCACCCGGTTGATCCCTCCCGGCTTTACGCGCACACCGGGACCACAGGCGAAACGGCGGAAAACCCGGGCGCCAGACAGAAAATCACGGGGATTGGCAGCAGATGTCGACAAAGGTCATGCAGGGCGTCCGCGTCCTCGAAGTGGCGCAGTTCACCTTCACGCCCGCAGCGGGTGGCGTCCTTGCCGACTGGGGCGCGGACGTTATCAAGATCGAGCATCCCGTGCGCGGTGACACCCAGCGCGGCTTCCTCAACATGGGCGGTGTCACGCTCGACCCGCTGCGCCACACGCTGTTCGAACACCCCAATCGCGGGAAGCGCAGCGTCGGCATCGACCTGTCCACGCCCGAGGGCCAGGAAGTGCTCTACGAACTGGCGAAGCAATGCGACGTGTTCCTGACCAACTACCTCCCGCAGGTGCGCCAGAAGAACAAGTTCGACGTCGAGCACATCCGCGCGGTCAATCCCAACATCATCTACGCGCGCGGCTCGGCGCTCGGCAACAAGGGGCCGGAGCGTGAGGTCGGCGGCTTCGACGGCACCTGCTTCTGGTCGCGCAGCGGCATCGCCTATTCGATGACGCCCGAGGAACTACCCGGACCGATCTCTCAGGGCATCCCGGCGTTCGGCGATTCGATCGGCGGCATGTTCATCGCCGGCGGAATCTCCGCCGCGCTGTTCCACCGTGAGAAGACCGGCGAGGCGGTCGAACTGGACGTCTCGCTGCTGAGCACCGCTGCCTGGGCTTCGGGCGCGGTGATCGCACAGGTGGCCGAGACCGGCGTGCTGACGCGCAACCCGATGCCCGGCACCGGCGGCGCGGCGCGCAACCCGTTCATGGGCAATTATCAGACGAGCGACAATGGCACGATCAACTTGTGCACGATCTCGCCCACCGGCCACATCCGCAGCCTGTTCGAGCACCTCGGCGTGCCTGAAGCGGCCGACGATCCGCGTTTCTCCGAACCGCGCGCGCTGTTCGAGAATGCAGGCGCCGCCAGCGACATCCTTATCAAAGCCTTCGGTGCGCAGCCCTTCGAATATTGGCGCCAGCACCTCAAGACGTTTTCGGGCCAGTGGGCGCCGATCCAGAGCTTCCATGAGCTGCTGACCGACGAGCAGGCCCTTGCCAACGACATGATCATCGAGGTGGAAGGCGCTGACGGCGGGGCCCCGCTCAAGCTGGTGCGCGGCCCCGTGCAGTGGAACGGGGAGGCGGTGGAAACCACTCGTTCGCCGCAGGCCTCGGAGCACACCGAGATCGTGCTCATGGAAATGGGCGTCGAGTGGGACCGGATCGAGGAATGGAAGGCCAAGGGCGCGATCGCCTGAGCCGTGATTGCCTGCACCACGGCCCGAGCATACGATACACAAGAGAACAAGGAAGCCGAGATGAAGCCTGGAACCCGCCTGAAAAGCGCCGCTTGCGACACCGAAGTCATGGTGATCCGCGCGGCCGAAGGCCAGATCGAATGCGGCGGCGCGCCGATGGGTGAGGCCAAGCCCGCCGAGGCAGCCCCCCTCGCCGCCGACTTCTCGGCCGGCACATTGATGGGCAAGCGCTATGTCGATGCCGCCGGCCAGTACGAACTGCTCTGCGTGAAGCCCGGCAAGGGCTCACTCTCTGTCGATGGGCAGGCGCTCGTCGTCAAGGACGCCAAGCCGCTCCCAGCCTCGGACTGACACGCAAGGTAACCGGCGCTCCGATGAACATCGCTCTCCTTCTCGAAATGGCGGCCGAGGCCGCACCCGACCGCGTCGGCCTCGTCTGCGACGGCAAGCGCTGGACTTATGGCGACCTCCTAGCCGCCGCGCGCGGCGCTTTCTCGATCATTCAGAATAGCGGCGCCGAATATGTCGCGCTCCTCGACGAGAGCAGCGAAGCGGCGGTGATCGCGGTCTTCGGCGCGGCGTTAGCCGGAGTGCCCTACTGCCCGCTCAATTACCGCCTGCCCGACGCCGACCTCGCCGCGCTGCTGGGGCGCATCGCCCCGGCCCTCGTCATCGGCGACGAGGAGCGCGTTACGCGCGTAGCAAGAGGTCAGGGCCATACGATCCTTTCGCGCGAGGAATTCACCCTCAAGGCGCAGGAAACCGTCCCTGCCGACGATGCACGCGAGTACGATCCGGGTGAGGGCGTGGCGATCCAGCTGTTCACCAGCGGCACCACGGCAGCGCCCAAGGCGGCAATCCTGCGCCATTCCAACCTGCTGGGCTATATCCTGGGCACCGTCGAGTTCGCCAGTGCCGACGAGGCCGACGCCGCGCTGGTGGTCGTGCCGCCCTATCACATCGCGGGAATCTCGGCGCTGCTGTCCTCGATATATGCCCAGCGCAAGATCGTCATGCTGCCCGCATTCTCGCCCGAGGGCTGGCTGGGCCTCGTCGAGGCGGAGGCGATCACCAACGCCTTCGTCGTGCCGACCATGCTGGCCCGCATCGTCGATGCCATGGACAAAAAGGCTGCAGATGGAGGCGCGGTCGTCCGGACCGCATCCTTGCGCGCCATCGCCTACGGCGGCGGCAAGATGCCGCTGGAGGTCATCCACAAGGCTCTCGAACGTTTCCCGGCAGCGGGTTTCACCAACGCCTATGGCCTGACCGAGACCAGTTCCACCATCGCCCTGCTTGGCCCCGACGATCACCGCGAGGCGCTCGCCTCCGAAGATCCGAAAGTCCGCGGCCGCCTGACCTCGCTCGGCAAGCCGATCCCGACGGTCGAGATCGAAATCCGCGGCGAGAGCGGCGAAGTCCTGCCACTCGGCGAGGCTGGCGAGATCTACGTGCGCGGCGAGCAGGTCTCCGGTGAGTACAAGGAAAAGAGCGCGCTCGATGCAGAAGGCTGGTTCCCCACGCGCGACGCCGGCTACATGGACGAGGACGGCTACCTGTTCCTTTCCGGCCGCGCCGACGACGTGATCGTGCGTGGCGGCGAGAACATGTCGCCGGGCGAGATCGAGGACGTGCTGCTCACGCACCCCGCCATCGCCGATGCCTGCGCTTGCGCGATCCCCTCGATCGAATGGGGAGAGGCGGTAGGCATTGCCATCGTCACGCGCGACGGGTTCGAGGCTCCGGCCGAAACCGAACTGAAGGACCTCGTCCGTTCGCGCCTGCGCTCCTCGCGCGTGCCGGGGAAAGTCGCCTTCTTGGCAGAGCTTCCCTACAATGAGATGGGCAAGCTGCTGCGCCGCAAGGTGAAGGAAGTCCTTGCCGGCTGACCGCACTCCCCCCGCTCCTGCGATCCCGCTCGCGCGGTGGGCAGACCGGCAGTTGCAGGCCATGACGACTTGGCATGGGCTGCCCCGGCTCGATGGTGCCACACTGATGGGCGAACGCGGGGCGAACGGCGGCTACACGATCACGGGCACCACCTCGGCCGGGCTAGGCGGCAGCAGGCTCATGCCTGCGCGTGACGGCGAATGGTTTGCGCTCACCCTGATCCGCGAGGTGGACCGCGAGCTGTTACCCGCGCTGTTCGGCGATGCTGCGATCGATACGGGCGACTGGGAGGCGATTGCTGCAGCCGTGCTGCGCCATGACGCCAGGGACCTCGTGCAGACCGCGCGCACGCTCGGTCTACCCGTCGCCCGTGTCGATGAAACTCCGGTATCGCCCGCAATCGACGTCATGCTGCGCGGCGAACACCGCGACAGGACGGAGGCGCATCGGCCACTAGTCGTAGATCTCTCCGCGATCTGGGCCGGGCCACTGGCGGGACACCTGTTCTGGCAGGCAGGCATGAAAGTTCTGAAAGTCGAGAGCCTCACCCGCCCGGACCTGATCCGGCGTGACGATCCGGAGACCTTCGACCGGATCAACCAGGGCAAGGCCAGCCTCCTCGTCGACTTTACCGACGATGCGCAGAAGGTGGCCCTCGTGGCGCTGATCCGGCGGGCAGACATCGTGATCGAATCCTCGCGACCGCGCGCATTGCGACATCTCGGCATCGATGCGGGAGCCCTGGTGCGCGAAACTCCGGGGCTTGTCTGGCTGTCCATCACGGGTCACGGAGCGAGCGGAGATCCCGCCGACTGGGTGGGCATCGGCAACGACTGCGGTGTGGCAGGCGGCCTTACCCGCGCAATGGCCGATGCGGGTGGCGGCATCGGCTACGTGGGCGACGCCATTGCCGACCCCCTCACCGGCATCGTCGCCGCGCGCGAAGGGCTTTCCGCCTGGCGCAGCGGCGTGGCCCAGCGAATCGGCCTGTCGATGAGCGCGATCTGCGCCATGGCACTCGCCGAGGAACGGGCGCATGATCGCGCGATGATCGACGCCGAACTATGTGCATGGGGACAGGCGATCGGCGCCCCTTTCCCCACAGTGAGCCCGCGCGCACTGACCGCACCCGTGCGACCCATCGGCGCCGACACGGCGCATTATCTGAACGCTTTCGCACGATGCTGATCCGAAATGCCGAGATATGGGGCACCGGGCCCGGCGACGTGAGGATCGAAGGCCCGCGTATCGCATCGATCGGCACCCTGCTTCCCCGCTCCGATGAGCAGGTCATCGACGCACGAGGCGGATTGCTGCTGCCGGGCCTACACGATCACCACATCCATCTTGCAGCGCTTGCCGCGCAGCAATCCTCGATTCCCTGCGGACAACCCGATGTCCTGACTTCGGCACAATTGGCGCGGGCCCTCCATGCGCCCGGCACAGGATGGCTGCGCGGCGTCGGCTTCCACGAAAGCGTCCTCGACGGCGTGTTGCCCGATGCGGCGATGCTGGACCGCATGGTTGCCGATCGTCCGCTGCGCATGCAGCATCGCACCGGGCGAATGTGGTTGCTCAACTCGCGCGCGCTGGAGGAACTGCTTGCGATCGCGGACGCGCCGCCAGGGCTGGAAAGGGCCGGCGGACGCTTTACCGGCCGTCTGTTCGAAGAGGACGCATGGCTCAGCCGCACGCTCGGAGGTTCGCTTCCCGATTTCGCGCAGACCAGCGCCCGGCTTGCCAGATGCGGCGTTACCGGCATAACCGACATGTCCCCGCGCAACGACCCCGGCGTCGCTCGGCATTTCGCGCAGCAACGCAGTGACGGGCGCCTCCTGCAGTCATCGATGCTCGCGGGCAGCCTTGCGCTGGGGGAACATCTGCCGCCCGGATGCACTCTCGGCCCGCTCAAGCTGCATCTCCACGAGAACGCCTTGCCCGACTTCGACGAGGCTGTCGCTCTTGTGCGTGCCGGACATGCCCAGAACCGCGCGGTCGCAGTTCATTGCGTGACCGAGGTGGAATTGGTCTTCGCACTCGCCGTGCTCGAAGTGGCCGGCAGCGTCCGCGGCGACCGGATCGAACATGTGTCCGTAGCCTCTCCCGATCTCGTCTCCCGCATGCGCGACCTCGGCCTGTCAGCCTGTGTCCAGCCCCATTTCATTGCCGAGCGTGGCGACCGCTATCTGGCAGACGTCGATCCGAGGCACCACGCAGACCTTTATCGCCTGCGCAGCCTGGCCGCCGCAAGCCTGCCCCTCGCCGGAGGGAGCGACGCACCTTATGGCGAAGCCGATCCATGGAAATCCATGACCGCCGCCGTCAACCGCCGCGCCCCGAGCGGGGCAGTGATCGGTGCCGATGAAGGATTGACGCCGGAGGAGGCGCTGGCGCTCTATCTAACGGAACCGGCCGACTTCTCACGCCAACGCGCCATTGCGGTCGGCGCAATGGCCGACTTGTGCCTTATGGACCGCCCATGGTCCGAAGTTCGCGCCTGCCTCAACAAAAGCGACGTAAGAATGGTGATCGCAGGCGGAAACCTAGTCCACCAGCGCATCGACCAGTCCCCACTCGAGCGCCTTTTGCGCGCTGATGCGTCGGCCTGACAGCACCATCAGGGCGGTCCGCTGACGCCCGATACGGCGAGTGAGCGAGACGCAACCTCCGGCGCCGGGAATGATTCCCATCGCCAGTTCCGGCAGTTGAAACCACGAGCGACGCGTTGCCGTGATACGCGATGCGAACGCGGCCAGTTCGAGTCCCGACCCCACGCAGGCACCGTCGATCTCGGCCACAAAGCGATCGGCGCAGCGCAGCGCCTCGTTGGCGGGCAACGTGCGACGCCGGATGGCATGCGCCATCGCCAGGTCGAGCGTCGTGCCGAACTCGTCAAGGTCAGCGCCGAGGCTGAAGCAGCGCCCCGTCCCCTGCAACGTGACCGAGGTGATCGTGGTGTCGAGGTTCGCAAGCGCGAAGGCCTCGTGCAGCGCATCACGCATCGGCCGGTCGATCGCATTGCCCGCATCCGGACGGTCGAGCGTCACCGTCACGGCATCACCTTCGCGAGTCAGCAGGACGGCACCGGGCGCTCGTCCGTCCGCCGCCCGCACTCGCCCCGCCTGCCATTTGCGGTGCTCGCTGCTCCCCTGCAGCGTGGCATAGGCCAGCGACTCGGCCACAAGGCCATCTTCCAGACTCAGCGAAGGCAGCAGGCGCAGCAGTTGCACCAGAGTCGCCGCAGCGATCGGGCGGGCTTCGACCGCTCTGCGGATTTGTCTCGCATCAAAGCCATCCTCGACGAAAGTATCCAACTTTGCAAAGGCATCGTGCCACTTTCCCTTCGCGATCACCGGCCAAGGCGGCAGGCCCAGATGGTGGAAATCAGGCGAAAAGCTATCGCTATCGATGAAGGTTATCGGCTCGACCAGCACGAATCCGCCAGAGACAAAATCAGTCGCAGGAACGGTCAAACCGTATATTCCCCGGCTCTCCATATGACTCCTTGCTGATTTCCGTTCGTCCCGTACAGGCATGAACCGCCCTGATTGAATTGACCAGCCCCTCCACCGACCGACACAGTTTACCGGCCTTTTCCGCGCCATCAGCTCGGCTCGACCGGCGGAAAACCGCGCTCGTCTCTCTTTCAACGTTCGTATACAAAAAGGACGCTTGATGAACAGCGTTGTTGATGCTAACCAAAGTCAGCAAAAAACGAGAATGACTCAGTTATCTGGGATTACGACTCGGGGATTGAGGCAAGCTCGACGCTAACGATCGAGTTCATCAACCACGCGAGAGGGAAGGAGAGAGACCTCATGGCTGGCAAGGCAACGTCATCGAACAAGGCAAAGATCGCACGCCGGGTGATCGAGGTACTGGAGTACTTCGACGACGCGCACCGCGAAGCGACCGTCATGGATATCGTGCGCCGGTATAACCGGCCTCAGTCGAGTACCTCGGAACTGCTTTCGAGCCTCGTCGAGCTGGGTCTGCTGCACAAGGATCCCTACTCACGCGCCTACAGCCTTACCCCTCGCGCGGCGCTGATCGGCACTTCCGGCCAGCCCGAGCTGGTGCGTGACGGCCGCATCGTGCGCCTGATGGACCGCCTCGTCGCGCAGACCGGGCTTTCGGTGGCGTTGCACTCGATGGTCGGTCTCGACGCGCAGATCGTGAACTGGCGCCATGGGCCGCGCGCGCCCGCTGCCACCCGCGAACTGGCTGGCGGCGTCAAGGAGCCTCTGGCACGCAACGCGCCGGGCTGGCTGATGCTGTCCACCGTCACCCGCCAGCGCTGCGAAGGCATGGTGCGCCGCCTCAACGCCGAAGCGGCGGAGCAGGACAAGTTCGCCTTCTCGGAAATGATGGCCCGCATCGACGCCTGCCGCGATCCGCGCCACCTGTTCGGACCGGCCGGCTTCTCCACGGGCGCCGATGCGCTCAGCGGCCTCGTCCCGCGCCAGCCAGAGGGGCACCCGCTGGTCGTCAGCATCGTTTACGGCAAGGATGACAAGGTGAACCCGGAAGCGTTGTTCCAGTGCCTGAGCGACGCCATGCGCGCGTGCCTGCCCGATCCCGTGGCCCATCACCCGCAGTCCAGCGTGGAGCAGTTCTCGCACGCTGCCTGAATTCACACTTCCCAACGGGAAAGGGCCTCGCGAGCACGTCTCGCGGGGCCTTTTCTTTTGTTTGCCATCCATCGTCCCGAATTTGCTCCGGCACGATGCCTCCCTTCACGCTTGTCGTTTGCTCACGTTTGTCGTTTGTTTACGCCTCCCGTCCGGCCATGCGGCCGAGACGATCGGTGTCCTCGTGGCGCCTGAACATCTTCATGATGTCGCCCGATGTGACCGGCCGCACTTCGCCTTGCTCCAGCGGACGCTCGCCGAGCGAGGACTTCGGGCTCGTATCCACGCCTTGTGCCGCTGCCCTGGCCCGCAGAGCGCCGACGGTCAGGTCTGCTCTGGCGTGATGCTTGAACGGATCGAAGCGGAACCAGCGCATGGCATTTCCGTGCGTGATCTTGTCGATCTGCACGTTGGTCAGGTGATTTATCGTCGGCCAAAGCCTCTCCGGCACCTCGGGCCAGAGCGTGTCCGAGTGCGGATAATCGCATTCGTAAGCAATGTTGTCCTCGCCGATGAAGCCGATGTTCTGCAGGCCGAAAGCATCGTCGATGAAGCAGTTCAGGAAATGACGCCGGAACATCTCGCTGGGCTTCAGGTCCTGGAAACGCGAATGCGTCCAGTACTTGTGGCGCGAGTTGGAGAAATCGGCCCGCTCGGTGAAGTAGGGCACCCAGCCGATCGAGCCTTCTGACAGCGCGATGCGCATGTCCGGATACTCGTGCAGTGCCTCCAGTTGCAGCCAGTCCGACGCCGCATAGGCAATCGTCATCGGCATCGTCGAAATCCATGCCTCAATCGGTGTCTCCATCGATGCATGCGGCGCCGGATTGCCGCCGCCGATGTGGATGCAGATCGTCATGTCGAGATCGGCGATCGCCTTGTAGAACGGCTTCCAGTATTCGTTGTGGATGCTCGGCAGGCCCTGGCAGGTCGGGTTCTCGCTGATCGAGACGGTGTGGCAGCCCTTGGCGCTCACGCGCTTCAGTTCGGCGATCGTGGCGTCCATGTTCCAGGTCGGCAGAATAGCGCAGGGTATGAAGCGCCCGGGATGCGCGCCGCACCATTCGTCGATGTGCCAATCGTTGTAGGCGCTGACGTGCTTCACCGCCAGATCGCGGTCGGGCACCCGGTGCAGGCGCCCTCCGGCGAAGTCAAACACCGAGCCGAAGTTGAGCGAGGCCGCAACGCCGTTGACGTCCATATCCTTCACGCGCTCGTCCACCATGTAGACCCCTTCGCGAAGCTGGTCGAGCGAGGTCGGCTCCATGCCGTATTCCTCGAAGGGCCGCCCCACCACGGCATTGAGCGCAACCGAAGCGAAGCTTTGTCCCTGATAGACCCAGACGTCCTTGCCGTTCTCGTCCTTGACCATCTTCGGCGCGGATTCGAGGAGTGCGCCGGACAAGTGGTTCCGGAACATGTCGGGCGGTTCGCTGATGTGGTCATCGACGCTGATGATGACCATGTCGTTCATTTCCATCTCTCGTCTCCCGTGAGTGCGTTCGCCGGTGCTTCGCCCCGCTTGTCTTATTGCCGTCGAGACTATCGCTCCCACGCCCCGCTAGCCACTCGCGAGCCCGAGCCATCGCTTGTGCGATTGCCCCGTTCCTTGTCATCCGCATCGTGCCCGCGATTGCCGCCGAGGCCGGATTGAACGCCCTTCCAACCTGTGTTCAGGACCAATGGTGAAGGAAAACGATAAGCTCCGGGAAAGCCTGCCATGAACTTCGATCTCACTGACGAACAGGAAATGATGCGCGACACATTCGCGCGCTTTCTCGACGAGCATTCCAGCACCGTGCGCGTTCGCAAGGCACAGGAGACCGATGGCTTCGATGCGGCGCTGTGGAGCGGTCTGGCCGAACTCGGCGCCTTCGCCATGCGCGTGCCGGAGGATGCGGGCGGCATGGACCTGGGCCTGTTCGACGCGGCACTGTTGATGGAGGAGGCCGGGCGCACGCTCGTCTCCGGCCCTCTGGCCGAAACGCTGGTGTCGGCACGCCTGCTCGCCCAGCTCGGTGGCCAGGACGATCTTCTCGAAGCGACGATCGGCGGTGAGTCGGTCGTGACGATCGCCATGCAGGATGCTGCGCAGCATTCGAAGCAGTGGATCGCCGGCGGAGCAGTGGCGAAGGCTGTCGTCGCGCGGCGTGGCCGGGATGTCGTGCTGGTAACACCTGCGGGTGCGAAGGCCGAAACCAACCTGGCCACCACACCGATCGCGGAGATCGATCTTGCCGCAGGCGAGACGATCGTGCTCGGCTCCGGCGAGGAGGCGCTAGCCCTGTTCGTCGCCGGGCTGGAGGAGTGGAAGCTCTACATGGCGGTCGCGCTCTCCGGCATCGGCCGGCAGGCGTTGCAGATGGCAGCCGTCTACGCGGGTGAGCGCAAGGCGTTCGGCCAGCTCATCGGCACCTTCCAAGGCATCTCGCATCCCCTCGCCGACCTGCTGTGCGACGTCGATGGCGCCAAGTTCCTTGCCTGGAAGGCGATCCGCGACATCTACGACGGCTCCGACGCGGCCGCCGCCACGATCTCGCTCGCCTACTGGTACGCCTGCGATGCTGCGGCACGATCGGTGGCGCAGGGCCTGCACACTTTCGGCGGCTACGGCTTGTCGAACGAATACGACGTACACCTCTACAACCTGCGCGCAAAGGCATGGCCACTGGTCGCCGGCGACCCCGCACTCGCTCTGGAAGAAGCCGGACGCCGTCTTTATGCCGGAGAGACGGTCGCCCTGCCCGCTTCTGGCGAGGTCCCGCTCGATTTCGATCTCGGCGACGAGGCTCGCCAGGTCTGCGCCGAGATCGCCGAGTTGTTCGCCACCAAGGTTACGCAGGAACAGAAGGCCAGGTTCCACTATTCCTGGGAAGGCTACGTGCCTGAGGTTCACAAGATGCTGGCCGAGCACAACCTGCTGTTCCCCGGCCTGCCCGAGCATCTCTCCGGCCGCAATATCACTCCTTACGCACGCATTGCCGCGATGGGCGAGATGGAGCGGCAGGGCTACAACACGCCGGGCGCCAATGTCGCGGCGATGGTGGCGATGATGATCGACAAGTACGGGTCGGACGAACTCAAGGCCGAGGTCCTGCCCAGGATCGTCGGCGGCGACGTGCTGTGCTCGCTGGGCTATTCGGAGCCCTCGTGCGGCTCGGACGTCTTCGCCGCACAGTGCAAGGCGACGCAACTGGACGACGGCTCCTGGCGCATCGACGGCACCAAGATGTGGACCAGCGGCGCCAACCTTTCGAGCTACGTGCTGATGCTCACGCGTACCAATCCCGACGTGGCGAAGCACAAGGGCCTGACGATGTTCATCGTCCCTCTCAAGACCGAGGGCGTGACGGTGCAGGCCGTCCACACCTTCCAGGACGAGCGCACCAACATCACCTTCTACGACGGCGTGGTGATCCCCGATTCGTGGCGTCTCGGCGAGATCGACGGCGGCACGAAGACGATGAGTGCAGCGCTGGAACTGGAGCACGGCGGCGGCTTCTCCAAGGTCATGAAGGCCATGATCGAGGCGGCCGAGGAAGTGACCCGCGAACTCGGCATCGACGGCGAGGTGCGCACCCAGTGCCGCCTTGCCCGCAGCGTGGCGCACTTGTGGATATCGGACATGCTGACCTACCGCGCGCAGTGGTCCAGCATCGAGAAGAAGCCGAACCATGCCTTCGGGCCCATGTCTAAGATGTACTCCTCCGAGAAGTTCCTCAGCGACAGCCGCGACCTGCTAGACCTGACGGCACCGCTCTCGCTTTCCAAGCGCGAGGGGGCAGTCGCGCTGCTCAACCAGTGTTACCGTCACGCGGCGGGCACGACGATCTACGGCGGCACCAGCGAAGTGCACCGCTCGATGGTCGCCGAACGCGGGCTCGGCCTGCCGCGCACTCGCGGTTGAGGGAGATAACAATGACCGAAGACGCACCGCACCTTCTGACCGAAGAAATCGACGGCATTCTCGTCGCCACGCTCAACCGGCCGGACAAGCTCAACGCCATCAGCCGCGAGATGATGGACCTGCTCACCGAAGCCGTGCTGCGGCTACGCGAACGGGCGGACCTCAAGGTCATGCTGATCCGCTCGGCCGGGCGCTACTTCAGTTCAGGCGCGGACTTGCGTGGCGGCAACCGCAACATCGTGTCCGAAGCCAACGTCGCGGCGAACTCCGCCAGCAAGGTGCGCGAAAACCATCGGCTCAACCTCAACAACATGCAGCAGCTCTGGGACGAGATGGAGCACGTCGAGAAGCCCATCGTCGCGGCGCATCACGCCATGTGCGTGGGTGGCGGGCTGGAGATGAGCCTTTCGTGCGACTTCCGCCTTGCCGCGAAGAGCGCGGCCTATGCCTTCCCGGAAGGATTGTTCGGCGTTCTGCCCGCTTCGGGCGGCGTCTCACGACTGACGCGGATCTGCGGGCCGCACTGGGCGCGCTGGCTGATCATGGCCAACAAACCTGCCAGCGCCGACATGGCCTTCACCATGGGGCTCGTCCATCAGGTCTACGAGGACGCGGAGTTCGAGGCGGAGGTGATGGATTTCTGCCGCCACCTGGCGAAGCAGAACGGCGAGCAGATGGGCGCCGCCAAGGTGGCGATCGAACTGTGCGCCGAAGTCGGCCGCGATTCCGCGCGCCATGTCGAGCGCATGGCGAACAGCGCGCTGATGCTGAACCCCGACTACATCGAGGGCATGGAAGCCTACCTCAAGGGCGTTGGCGGCAAGGGCAAGTGAGGTCCGATTCCTCCCCCGGTGGGGGAGGATTTATCTGCGCGCATCGCTGATCGCGAATTCCATCAGCCTTGCGCCGGGCACCAGATAACGATCCTCGCTCATTTCCGGCTCGATGCCGACGAGCTTGCGCAGTTCGCGGTCGGTCACCAGTGTCACGGAACGCTCGATGCCGATCATCACCATCGTTGCCATTGAGGTATGGGGTCCGAGACCGACCGGCTCGTCGCTCATTTGCCGCACGAGCAGCGCGATGATAGGACGGCTGCTGCGGATACGATGCGCCATCATGCGCGCATCCTGCTGATCAGCCAGCGCATTGCGCAAGTGCAGCAGCCGTGAATGCCTTGCCCAGAAACCATGGTAGGCGCGCACGAAGGCATAGCAGCGCGCGTAGAGTTCCTCGTCCGCCCAGCGCTCGCGCGCGAGCGAGAGGTAATCGTTCTCCGCCGTCGCCATGACCGGGTCGAGCACCGCCAGCAACAGTTCGGTCATGTCGGTGAAGTAGTTGTAAACCGAGGTCATGCCCAGCGACGCCCCCCGCGCTACGCGGGCGAGCGTCACCGGCTCCTCCGAATCCTCGATCAGTTCTATCGCCGCAGCCAGGATGCGCTCACGCGTCACCCTGCCTTTGCGGCCTAGGCGCTGTCCGTTGAGATTGTGGCTGACCGCAGCACAGGCGGTGATCACCGCAGCCGCAAGGGGCTGAGGCAGACCCGCGAAGTGATCGGTCTCTACACTCTCTTCAGGCCCCACCCGTCTAATCATCGCGTCTCAGGCGGCTTCCACTTGCCCGACCGGCCAGGCGAGCAGCTTGACGTCGGTGAATTCCTCGATGCCTTCCAGACCCCATTCGCGGCCCATGCCGCTGGCCTTGAAGCCGCCGAAGGGAATGTCGCCGGCGATGCACATGCCGTTGTTCACGCTCATCGAACCGGTGCGCACCTTGCGCGCAATGTTGATCGCGCGGTCGTGGCTGCCCGAGACGCCGCCCGAAAGGCCGTAGGAACTTTCGTTGGCGATGCGGATGGCATCCTCGTCGTCCTCGTAGGGAATGACGACCAGAACGGGGCCGAAGATCTCTTCCTGAGCGATGCGCATGTCATTGGTAACGTCCACGAAGCATGTCGGCTCCACGAAATATCCGCCGCCCTTGTCCGGACGGATGTTGCCACCCGCAAGCAAGGTCGCGCCTTCCTGCTGGCCTAGGTCGATGTAGCTCTTCACCCGCTCCATCTGCCGCTTCGACACGACGGGGCCCATGATGTGCGCCGGGTTTTCGACGTCTCCCCAGTTGTCGCCGAAGTTGCCGTAGGCGCCCTTGAGGATGGCCTTGGCCTCTTCGTAGCGGCTCTGCGGAACCAGCAGGCGCGAATGGACGGCGCAGCCCTGCCCGGCGTGGAAGACCAGCATGGTCATGCCCACGTCCATCGCGAAGTTGGGCGCATCGTCGAGCACGATCTTGGCCGACTTGCCGCCCAGTTCGAGGAACACCCGCTTCAGCGTCGGCGCGCCCTGCTCCATGATGCGCTTGCCGACGCCGGTGGAGCCGGTGAACGAGATCAGGTCGACACGCGGATCGGTAACCAGCATCTCGCCTGCCAGCGCCGCATCGGCACCGAACACGACATTGATGACGCCATTGGGGAAGCCTGCCTCCGCTGCCAGCTCACCGAAGATCGCGCCCATGCCCGGAGTGTCCGGCGCCGGCTTGAGGATCACCGTGCAACCGGCCAGCAGCGCCGCCACGACCTTGCCGATGTTGACGTAGAGCGGCACGTTCCACGGCGTGATGGCGCCGACGACACCCACCGCCTCGCGCACGCCGAGGCGCTTGTGGATCATGCCGAAGGCCGGCTTCTCACCGTAGTCCTTCTCCCACTCGAGCTTGTCGAACACGGCCATGTAATCGTCCCAGCCGTCGATCGCCATGCCGACATGGGCGCGGCCCACGGCGCCCTGCGCCGCGCCGGCCTCATGGATCGCCAGTTGTGCCAGGCGGGGGCGTTCACGCTCGAACAGTTCGCGATACTTCTTGACCAAGGCGACGCGCTTTTCGACGTTGGTGGACCAGTCGGTCTCGTCGAAGGCGCGGCGGGCGGCGGCGATCGCTTCGTTCACGTCGGCGGCGGTGGCGTCGGCCGCCTTGCCGACGGGCTCGCCGGTCCAGGGGCTGATCACGTCGAAGGTGGCGCCTCCGGTGGCATCGCGCAGCTTGCCGTCGATGTAGAGCCGGGCTTCGGGAAGAGTGGTCATGTCATGTCCTTCAAGAGAGGGTCAGGCCCGGATGGTCAGATCTTGCGCGCGCCGATCGAGACGTGGCTGACGCGCACGTCTGGCGGCAGGTCGATCACCGCGCGGAACACGGAAGTGGGCGACGCGGAATGCGAAACCGGCCGCGCGCGCAGGTCCAGCCCGTTCTTCGCGCAGCCCATGTGGAAGCGCATGGCGGCATCGCGGTCCCAGTCCGGCGACGACTTGCCTTCGTCGTACATCGGCCCGGCGCGCAGCAGGGCGACACGAATCCCGGACTCCTCCAGTTCCGCCTCCAGCGCGGTGGTGAACATCTCCAGCCCCGCTTTGCTCGACTGGTAGAGCGAGAGCATCACGAACGGCACAGCGACGGACTCGCTGCCCACGTTGATGATCAGGCCGCCGCTCTCGATCATCGGGATCGCCGCACGGCAGCAGTAGATCGGGCCTCTGAGATTGGTGTTCAGGATACCGTTGATCTGCTCATCGGTCGCCTCGGCTACGGTGAATGGCTCGTAGATCCCGGCATTGTTGATCAGGACGTCGATCTTCGGATGCACCTCGGCGATCTGCGCGAAGGCCGTGCGTACCGAGCCGGCATCGGCAACGTCGCATTCGACCGCCAGGGCCGGCCCGCCCAGTTCGTCCGCAAGGGCCTGCACCTTTGACAAGGTGCGGCCGAGCAGGATCACGGTTTCACCCTCACTGGCGAAACGCTGCGCCAGAGCCTTGCCGAGGCCTGATCCGGCACCTGTGATGACGATGGTCTTGCCCACGCTTCCTCCGCTCCCTTCGCCGCCCGCTGCATGAGGGTCGGCTGCTTCGGAGAGTACCATAGCGGCTCGCTCTGGCCCCGCCTATCGCCGGACGACGCGCCCCAGCGATTACATCAGAGCGATGACGTCATGTGGAAGGCCGCGCGACCTCAAGGATCAGCCGCGTCAGCACCTGCTCGGCGATTCTCCACCCTCCGGGCGTGCGCACGCAGATCTCGTGATAGTGGCCATAGCCGGTGAGCGCGAAGTCGCCCTTGATGACCCGGTCCTGCATCGCCCATACTACTTGCGCCCGGTCGCCGAAGATGGCGATCTCGGGCGAATGAATCTGGTGCGCGGTCCGGGCGTTCGCCAGCGCCTCGCTGACCTGCGCGACGAAACGGTCGCGGCCCTGCTCCCGGGTGCCGCCGCTGGCTGTCGTGTCGAGCACGCAGTCCTCGGTGAAAAGCTGTTTCCAGCCCTCCCAGTCCTTCGTGTCGAGCAGGCGGCAATAGGCGGCCTTGAGGTTGCAGAGGGCGAGCCAGTCGGCGAAGTCGGGCTCGCCCACCGCTCAGGCGTCCGCCAGCCGTTCCGCTGCCAGCTTGCGCAGTTCGGCGGTCTTGATCTTGGAGCTGCCGGTAGTCTTGAGATCGTCCTCGGCGACGAAGAGGATGCGGCGGGGCAGCTTGTAGCTGGCCAGCTTCTCCTTCGCGAAATCGCGGATCGCCTCGGGACTGGGGCTGGTTCCCTCGACCGGCACGATGCACGAGACCACGAGTTCGCCTAGCAGTTCGTCGGGCACGCCCACCGTCTGCGAGACCTTCACTTCCGGATGCGCCCGGATGACCTCGTCGATCTCCAGCGGAGAAACATTCGCGCCGCCGGTCTTGATGATGTCGTTGAGGCGGCCTTCCCAGAACAGGCGGCCCTCTGCGTCCACATAGCCCCCGTCTGCAGTGCGCAGGAAACCGTCTCCATCGGTCGAGTCGCCCAGCGGAATGCCGAGGTAGCCTAGCATCACCGTCGCCCCCTTCACCGCGATCTCCCCGCGTTCACCCAGCGGCATGGTGGCGCCGGTGAGCGGATCAACGATCTTGATCGTGGAGCCCGCCGTCGGGATCCCGTGGGACTTGCCCGCGACAGCCTCGGGCGTTCCGGCGGGGAAGACGGTGATGAGCGTGAATGTCTCGGTATTGCCGTAAGCCTGTCCGGGCTCGCGCCAGGTGGTCGATACGGTGGGCTGACGGGCGATCGGCATGTTCGCATCGACGTAGACCAGCGACGACAGGTCGACGTCGCGATAGTTCGGCGCGGCCTCCAGCTGCGGCCACTGATGCGGCCACGCGAGCGCCATGTTGGCCCGCTCCGCCGCCATGAGGTCAAGTGCCTCGGCCGCGTCGAACCAGCGCTGCAATACCAGCGTGCCTCCGCGCGAGAGCGTGCCGCCGAGCGCCGATGCGAAGTTGCCCGACCAGAAGAAGCCGTTCGCCGACCACGTCCGGGCGGGCAGGTCGTCACGGATGGCGTACCACTGCGGCCAGCGCCAGAGCTGCAGGCACACGCCGCGGTGGGCGCTGAGAATACCCTTGGCCTTGCCGGTCGAGCCCGAGGAGAACAGCAGGATGCCGGGGTCCGACGGCGCCACCGCATCGCTCGCCGCAAGGACGAGGTCTTCTGCCACGTTGCGGCCGCGCGCGGCAAAGGCGGCGAAACCCTCGATCATGCCGAAGGCCTCTTCGCTGTCGATCATCGCGGCGTAGCGCAGGAACGGGAACTTGCGCGAAGCGAGCGTGCCGGGCTCGGCGGTCAGGACTTCGGGTTCCAGCCCGGCCAGCATTTGGGCGAAGTCCTTCCTGAGCACCGAGCGCTCCAGCAGCAGCACCGACACGCCCGAGGCCTTGAGCACCACTTCCAGCTCGGCAGGCGTGAAGAACGTGCTGACCGGCGTAGCCACGCAGCCCGCGAGCGCCGCGCCGAAGACGGCGGACAGGAACTCCGGCCGGTTGGTCATCAGCACACCGACGCGCGTGCCTTTCCCCGTCCCCAGCGCGATGAGCGACTTCGCCACCTCCAGCGAGCGGGCGTAGAGATCGTCGTAAGTCCAGCGCACTGCGTCAGCGTCAAGGTGGATCACCGCGGCCTCGCGCGGGCCGTAGCGCGCGGCGATTTCGCGCACGTAGCCGCCCAGCGTGAGCGCGCCTATGCCCTGCTCCTCGCCGAGCGGAATGCCGTGGACCACGGAGAGACCATCCGCCACCTTGACCGAACCCGTCATGCCATCCTCTTCATTATGGTGAAGCGGCGGGCTCGCGGCCCGCCGCCTTTCACGGTCAGGCGTTCACGTCGACGATGAAGCGGCCCTTGACCTCGCCCGACATGAACTTCTTCGCCGCTTCCACCGCGTCGCCGAGGCCGATGGTCTGGCCGATGGTGTCGAGCGCGGCGGGATCGAGATCCTTCGCCAGACGGTCCCATGCCTTCAGACGCTTGGCCTTCGGCGCCATGACGCTGTCGATGCCGAGCAGTGCCACGCCGCGCAGGATGAACGGCATCACCGTCGCCGGAAGGTCCGCACCCTGCGCCAGACCGCAGGCCGCCACCGCGCCGCCGTACTTCGTCTGCGCGCAGGCATTGGCGAGGGTGAAGCTGCCAGCCGTATCGACGACGCCAGCCCAGCGCTCCTTCTGCAGCGGCTTGCCCTTCTCGGCCAGTTCGGCGCGGTCGATGATGGTTTCGGCACCCAGCGCCTTGAGGTAGTCCGCCTCGCCCGGCTTGCCGGTCAGCGCGGCGACCGAATAGCCCAGCTTCTTGAGGATCGCGATCGCAACCGAGCCGACGCCGCCGGTGGCGCCGGTGACCAGCACCTCGCCCTGATCCGGGGTCACGCCGAAATCGACCAGCGCATCGACGCACAGCGCCGCCGTGTAGCCCGCCGTACCGATCGCCATGGCCTGCGCCGGGGTGAAGGCCGAAGGCAGCGGCACCAGCCAGTCGCCCTTGAGCCGCGCCTTCTGCGCGAGACCGCCCCAGTGGACTTCGCCGACGCCCCAGCCGTTGAGCACGACGGTGTCGCCCGCCTTCCACTCGCCGTGGCTGCTCTCGGTCACGGTGCCGACGAGGTCGATGCCCGGCACCATCGGGAACTTGCGCACGACCGGCGAGGCGCCGGTGATCGCGAGGCCGTCCTTGAAGTTGAGCGTCGAGTAGGCGACGTCGATGGTCACGTCGCCTTCGGGCAGCGCGCTTTCGTCGAGCTGCTGCAGGCCGACGGTCTGGCCCTGTTCGGTCTTGTCGATGACGATGGCGGAAAACATCTCTGGCGAACTCCCTCTTCGGCCCGATACGGGGTCGAACTCGCCTGCCGTGCTGACGGGTTCGGACCCCATGCGTCAATGCCGGCGGGACATGGCATCGCGGAGGCGAAATGGAAGTGCGGGGCCGGTAACCCAACCATCCCTTCGTCATTGCGAGCGTAGCGAAGCAATCCACGGCGGTTTACGCGGCCCTGGATTGCTTCGCTACGCTCGCAATGACGACGATGGGGTGCCGAGGACAACGGACGAGGAATGATCCCCCTCTCAGTCCCGCTTGGACCCATCCTCCGCCGCCAGCCGCGCCGCCACTTCGGGAAAGCGCGAGGCGTTCATCGAGCCGTACATCGAGAGGCGCAATATCTCGTGGCTGAAGCGCTTGGTGAGGGCATTGCGCTCCTCCTCGTTCGCCGCGTGCGCACGCGCGAAGATCGGCCAGAAGAACACGCCGGCAAGGTTCATCACCGAGAACACCTCGGCATCGATCCCCGGCATCGCCAGCTTGGTATCGGCAAAGCGCTGCAGCGATCCCGCATACTCGCGCCAGAACGGATCCTGGCTGGGGTCCGGCGAGGCCAGCACCTGCTGCAGCCAGACGCGGCAGATTTCCGGGTTCTCCATGGCGAAATCGCACAGGCGGTCGGTGAGCGCGGCGGTATCGACTTCCTCGACGCGGCGGTCGCCGATCGTCTCCGGATCGCCGAACACGGCGCGGAACAGCTTGTCCGAGACCCACTGGATCGTGGCCTCGATCAGCTTCTCGCGCGTTTCGAAATGCTGGTAGGCCGTACCCCGGTTGACCGCTGCCAGATGCGCCACCGCGGAAAGGCTGACGCCCTCCAGCCCGTCCTTGGCGAGCAGGTTGCTGGCCGCCTCGAGGATCGTCTCGCGCGTCGCGATTGGATCCCTGACCCTGCGCCTGGTCCTCGCTTCCATGTCTGCCCCCGATTACCCGTAAAAGGGGGCGGCTATAGCGGGGGTGTCACTGAACAGCAATGTTGACTGAGATGTGATACACAATCGATAGCAAAATGCCGTGGGGGCGTTGTGCCGCGAATGCAGTTCTTGCGTCAGACCGCCCGTCATCCCGGCTAAGGCTGGGACTGCTGGCGGCCTGACGAGAGCTTGCGCCGAGGCTTCGGCGAATGACGCTGCGGCCTCACGCAGGCTTGCATGATGGCCACAACGGTCCCAGCTTTCGCTGGGATGACGACGCAGTGGGCGAATGAAGGGGCCGCGCTCAATCCAGCGCCGCGACCTCGCGCAGCACCATGTCGGCGTGCTCCTTCCGGCAGATCAGCAGGTCGGGCATGTAGACGTCCTCGCGGTTGTAGACCAAAGGCGAACCGTCGATGCGCGAGACATGCAGCCCCCAGCCGAGCGCCACGGCGGCCGGCGCGCAACTGTCCCACTCATACTGCCCGCCCGAGTGCAGGTAGATGTCCGCCTGCCCGAGCAGGATCGCCATGGCCTTGGCCCCGGCCGAGCCCATCGGCACCAGTTCGGCGCCGATCGTCTCGGCTACGCTGGTGGCCTCTTTCGCGGGCCGGGTGCGGCTGACGACCATGCGCAGCTTTTCCGGCGCAGGCGGCACCTCGCCCGGCTGGTCGGAGCGCAGCACGAGGTCGGCGCCCGGCAGCGCCACCGCGCCCAGCACCGGCACGCCGTCCACCGCAAGGCCGACATGGACCGCCCAGTCGGCGCGCTCCTCGCCGTATTCGCGCGTGCCGTCCACCGGATCGACGATCCACACCCGGCTCATGGCCAGGCGCTCGGCGTTGTCCTTCTCCTCCTCGGAGAGCAGGCCGTCCTCGGGACGCTGCTCACGCAGGGCGTGGCAGAGGAACTGGTTGGCGGTCTGGTCGCCCGCCTTGCCCAGTGCCTTGCCGCCGAACAGGCCGGAGCCGCGCACGCTGAGGAGAATCTTGCCTGCCTCGTCCGCCAGCTTCGCTGCGAGATCGCCGTCGGTATAGGCCATCAGGCGTCTCCCAGCAGGGTGTTGACGATGAGTTCGGCGGCTTCCTCCGGCGAGATCACCGTCGTGTCGATCCGCACCTCGGGATTGCGCGGCGCTTCGTAAGGGCTGTCGATGCCGGTGAAGTTCTTCAGCTCACCGGAACGCGCCTTCTTGTAGAGGCCCTTGACGTCGCGCGCCTCGGCGACCTTCAGCGGGGTGTCGATGAATACCTCGATGAACTCGCCCTCGGGCAGCATCGCGCGCACCATCTCGCGGTCCGCCTGGAACGGCGAGATGAACGCGGTGATGACGATCAGCCCCGCGTCGGTCATCAGCTTCGAGACTTCGCCCACACGGCGGATGTTCTCGATGCGGTCGGCCTCGGTGAAGCCCAGATCCTTGTTCAGACCGTGGCGCACGTTGTCCCCGTCGAGCAGGAAGGTGTGCCGGTTCATCCGGTGCAGCTTCTTCTCGACCATGTTGGCGATCGTGGACTTGCCCGAACCCGAAAGACCGGTGAACCACAGCACGGCGGGCTTCTGGTTCTTGAGGCCCGCGTGCTGCTTGCGATCGATGTCGACGGCCTGCCAGTGCACGTTCTGCGAACGGCGCAGCGAGAAGTTGAGCATGCCCGCCGCGACGGTGGCATTGGTCATCTTGTCGATCAGGATGAAGCCGCCGAGCGTGCGGTTGTCGGCATAAGGCTCGAAGACGACCTGCTTGTCGGTGGTCAGTTCCGCAACGCCGATAGCGTTGAGGTCCAGCGTCTTGGCCGCCATGTGCTCCATCGTGTTGACGTTGACCGTGTACTTGGGCTCGGCCACGGTGGCGGAGACCTGCTGCGTGCCCAGCTTGAGCCAGTAGGCGCGGCCGGGGATCAGCGCCTCGTCGGCGAGCCATACGATCGTCGATTCGAACTGGTCGGCGGTCTGCGGCGGATTGTCGGCGACCGAGATGACCGAGCCGCGCGAGCAGTCGATCTCGTCTTCGAAACACACCGTAACCGACTGGCCGGCAACGGCTTCGTCGAGATCGCCGTCATAGGTAACGACGCGGGTGATCGTGCTGGTCTTGCCCGAGGGCAGTACGCGGATCTTGTCGCCCGGCTTGACGCTGCCGGTGGCGATGAGGCCCGAGAAGCCGCGGAAGTCGAGGTTGGGACGGTTCACCCACTGCACCGGCAAGCGGAACGGCTTGTCGGCATCGACCGAGGAGAGAACCTCGACGGTTTCGAGGTGCTCCACCAGCGTCGGCCCCTTGTACCAGGGGGTATTGGCCGAAGCCGTGGTGATGTTGTCGCCCTTGAAACCGGAGATCGGCATCGCGGTGAAGCTGTCGATCCCGATCGACCTGGCGAACTCGGCGTAGTCCTTGACGATGCCGTCGAACACGGCCTGGTCGTAATCGACGAGGTCCATCTTGTTCACCGCCAGGACGATGTTCTTGATGCCGATCAGGTGGCACAAGTACGAATGGCGGCGCGTCTGCACCAGCACGCCCTTGCGCGCATCGATCAGGATCACCGCGAGGTCGGCGGTCGAGGCGCCCGTCACCATGTTGCGGGTGTACTGTTCGTGGCCGGGGCAGTCGGCGACGATGAACTTACGCTTCTCGGTGTTGAAGAAGCGGTAGGCCACGTCGATGGTGATGCCCTGCTCGCGCTCGGCAGCGAGGCCGTCGACGAGGAGCGCGAAGTCGATCTCCTGCCCCTGCGTACCGACCTTCTTGGAGTCGGCGGTAAGCGCGTCGAGCTGGTCCTCGAAGATCATCTTCGAATCGTAGAGCAGGCGCCCGATCAGCGTGGACTTGCCGTCGTCGACGCTGCCGCATGTGATGAAGCGCAGCATCGTCTTGTGCTCGTGCTGGACGAGGTAGGCGTCGATGTCCTCGGCGATGAGCTTGTCGGTGACGTAGACGGCCTCCTTGGCGACCGCTTCCTTGGTGTCGATATCGGCCATCAGAAGTACCCCTGCTGCTTCTTCACTTCCATGCCAGCGCCGCCGGCGTCCTTGTCGATGGCGCGGCCCTGTCGCTCGCTGGTGGTGGTGAGCAGGGTCTCCTGAATCACCTCGGGCAGCGTCTTCGCCTCGCTCTCCACCGCGCCCGTCAGCGGGTAGCAGCCCAGCGTGCGGAAGCGGATCGAGCGCTCTACCGGCACTTCGCCGTCCTTGAGCGGGAAGCGGTCGTCATCGACCATCAGCAGCATGCCGTCGCGCTCCACGGTGGGGCGCTTGTCCGCGAAATAGAGCGGGACGATGGGGATGTCGTTGAGGTGGATGTACTGCCAGATATCCAGCTCGGTCCAGTTGGAGATCGGGAACACGCGGATCGATTCCCCGCGCGCCTTGCGGGCATTGTAGAGGTTCCACAGTTCCGGACGCTGGTTCTTCGGGTCCCAGCCGTGCGAGGAGGTGCGGAACGAGAAGATGCGCTCCTTGGCACGGCTCTTCTCCTCGTCGCGGCGGGCGCCGCCGAAGGCCGCGTCGAAGCCGTACTTGTCGAGCGCCTGCTTCAGACCTTCGGTCTTCCACATGTCGGTGTGGAGCGCGCCGTGGTCGAAGGGATTGATGCCTTTCTCGGCCGCTTCCAGGTTCTGGTAGACCAGCAGCTCCATACCGCTGTCGCGCGCCATCTTGTCGCGCAGCTCGTACATCGCCTTGAATTTCCACGTGGTGTCGACATGGAGCAGCGGGAACGGCGGCGGCGAGGGATAGAACGCCTTGCGCGCAAGGTGCAGCATCACCGCGCTGTCCTTGCCCACGGAATAGAGCATCACCGGCTTCTCGGCCTCGGCGACGACTTCGCGGATGATATGGATGGCTTCGGCCTCGAGTCTGTCGAGGTGCGTCAGGGTCTTCATCAGGATCTCTGGTCCTTTGGCCTTCGCAGGGTCGCCCTCTTGTTGGGCTCGAATCGCTCTTTGCAAGGATGACAAATCGCAGAACCTCCCATATGGGAGGGAGGTATGGCTCTGACATCCAACGACGAGACAGATTTGCTGCTGCCGCTGATAGCGGGGATTGGCGACAAGGCGCAGTTTGCCGAGTTTCTCGAGCGCCTGCGCCGCCGGAGCGATGCCGAGTACGTCAGCATCGTGATGAAGCAGGGCGACGGCCCGCATGCCCAGATCACCGACTTCCACGCCGGACGCGACTTGCGCAGCGAGGCGCGGGAACTCGATCCGTTCGAGATGCATGCGCTGGAGCGCCTGCACTACGACCAGCTGCGCCCGGGCCGGGTCTACAGCGTGGGCGAGTTCGTCGATCACGATCCCGTCTTCCGCGCCGAGCGCCTGACCAAGATGGCGCGCCTCGGTATCGCCGACGAGCGGGTGGTGCGCCTGCCGCGTGTCGCGGAGACCGATGCATGGCTTATCCTCGCCCGCGCGAAACCTTGCGAGGCGGCGGACAGCGCCCTGCTCTCCTCGCTCGCGCCTTACGTGGAGGCGGCGCTGCGCAGCTATGTCGCGCTGGAGCACCACCGCATCCGCGCCAGCGTCAGTGCGCAGGGCATGGCGCGCAGCGCTACGGCGTGGATGGTGTTCGACCGCGAGGCGCGGCTATTGGCCATCGACCCCCGCCTCGATGCATGGATGCGCGGGAATCTCGGCTACACGCCGCGCGTGGGGGAGCGCCTGCGCGATCTCGGCGTCCATGCGGAGCGTGAACTGGGCGGGGCAGCCGTGCTGTTCGCCTCGTCGACGCCGCCCCCGCCGCGTGCGGTGATGCTGCATGAGGACCCTCGGCTGGAAGCGCTGCTGACGGCCACCAGCGACATGCCGCGCCCCTCGATGCTGGCTCTGTGTCGCCTGCCCAATGCCAGAACGCCGGCGAGCGTGGAGCGCCTTACCCGCCTGTTCGACCTGCCCCCGCGCGAGGCCCAGCTGGCGATCGCGCTGAACGAGGGGCAGTCCATCGCCGAGGCGGCCGAAAGCATGGGCCTGACGCTGGAAACGACGCGCAACTATTCCAAGCGCCTCTACGCCAAGCTGGGCGTGCGCGGGCAGGCGGAACTGGTGCGGCTGGTGTGCGACAGCGTGGCGGTGATGGCCTGAAGCGTACCGCCGGCCCCGGCCAAGCCGGAGGCGGCGTTTTTAACTCAGCCCGCCAGCTTCGCGTCCATCGCCGCGATCTCCGACCGCAGCCACATCGTCTCGGAGAGGTTCCTGCCCCCGCTGGCGGCCAGCAAAGCCTCATGCGCGGCCTTGCGGACCTTGAGCGCGGCAACCTCACCCGGCTCGGCATTCAGCGCAATATCGGTGAGATGCACCGCCTCCAGCGCCGCGCCGCCGTCCAGCTTCAGCTGCGCCCGCTCGGCCAGCTTCGCCGCGCCACCGACCAGTTCGACAAGGTCGGCATCGACGCTCGACCGCGGCACGCCGTACAGCGCCGTGGTGCCGTCTTCATAATGCAGCCACCCTGAGTATTCGCGCCAGATCGACTTGACCGCCCAACTGCCCTTGCCGTGGAATTCGCCGATTTCCAGCCCCTCGGGCCAAGCGAATTCGCGCATCAGGGCGTGGACGTCCTTGCCTGCGTTCATGCCGTCCAGGGTGTAGTCACGCACATGGCTGACGGCGGCGTGGAGCTTGTCGAGGTCGGCGCGGATGCGATCCTTGCCGACGATCGCCTCACCGTGGCCAGTGACGACGATCTCGGCGCCAAGATCGCGCACGGTTTCCAGCGACTTCAGGTAGTTGCGCACCAGCCGAGGCTTGTCGCCGCGCAGGGTGTTGAGGAAAGGCATCGACAGCCACACCGGCCCGAAGACGTTGCCGGTGAAGGCGATCTTCTCCTTCGGCAGCCACACCGTCAGCGCATCGATCGTCTCGCCTTCGGGGGTGGAGATGACCTCGAAGGTGCGGCCGCCCAGTTCGATGGTCAGGCGGCGGTCGACGAGGATGTCCGGCTCGACGTGCGGCGGCGCCTTGGGCGCGGAGCCGCGCTTGAGGGTCGAGCCCCAGAGCTTGCCGCTCCTCGGCCCGAAGAAGGGCTGGAGGCGGTTCATGTCGCCCAGCGCTTCGTTGAAGCCGGGACCGCCGACGACCTGCGTGCCCTCCTCCACGAACTCCGGCAGGCCGCCGTAGTGGTCCGCGTGGCTCTGCGTCAGGATGACGAAGGCGAGCGGGCCGGTGCGGTGCGGCGCGAGCAGGCGCTTGGTGCGCTCGGCGTTGTCCATGAAGCCGGTGTTGATCATCACGTCGCCCTCGGACGTGGTGACGAGGTAGGCGTTCGAGATGTCGTTCGCCTGGAAGATGAAGTCGGTGACCGCAATGGCGTCGGCCTGCTCATCGCCCGAGCGCACCAGGTCGG
>Ga0308159_1000854_pt1 | contig 54427 bp, 49 predicted proteins | sample PhyCR1_FD_201040 | JGI IMG/M metagenome (GOLD analysis project Ga0308159, IMG submission 201040) | Phyllosphere microbial communities from UC Gill Tract Community Farm, Albany, California, United States - DLSLC.R1 | ecosystem: Host-associated > Plants > Phyllosphere > Unclassified | place: USA...
GCGAGCTGGTGGACCGGTCGCTGATGCTGGTGACCGCGCTCAACACGCACATCGGCTACGACAAGGCGGCCTTCATCGCCAAGAAGGCCCACAAGGAAGGCACCTCGCTGCGCGAAGCGGCCGTGGCGTCGGGCCACCTCACGGGCGAACAGTTCGACGAGTGGGTGGTGCCGGGCCACATGGTGGGGCGCTGAGGCCCCTGCCGCGCGCGGCCTAGGACTTGCGGGGCGTGCGCTTGCGCGCCCGCGCCGTGTCCTTGAGGAAGGCCATCAGCCGGCGCTCGACCGCGCTGAGGCCGCGGCCGCTCGCGCCGGTGCTGCGCTCGCCGATGCGCTCCCAGACCGCCTGCATGTCGGGCCCGGCGTCCGAGGCGAGCCGCGAGCCCAGCTCCAGCACGGCCGGGTGGATGTACGACTTCTTGCAGACCGCCGGCGTGTTGCCGAGCTGGCGCGCCACTTCGGCGAGGATGTGCTTCGCGGTGGAGACGGGGGCGCCCTCCGGCTGGGTGCAGGCGATGCGCGTGAGCTCCAGCGCCTGGGCGGTGCCGTGCCAGGTGCGGAAATCCTTGGCGGTGAAGCGCATGCCCTCGCCATCGCCGCCATCACCTTCACGGCCCTTGCCGCGCCCGTTGGCGATCTCGTGCAGGTAATCGTTCACGTCGCTGGAGCCGACCGTGTGCCGCGTGCCGTCCTCGTCTTCGTACTGGAACAGCTCCTGCCCCGGCAATTGCTGGCAGCGGCGCACCACGCGGGCCACGCGCGGGTCTTCCAGCGTGGCCTGCTGTTCCACGCCGCTCTTGCCGCGAAAGCGCAGCGTGAGCCGGCTGCCGCGCACGCCGGCGTGGCGGTTGCGCAGCGTGGTGAGGCCGTAGGAGCGGTTGGCGGCGGCGTATTCCTCGTTCCCCACGCGCATGAACGTGGTGTCCAGCAGCCGCACTATCGTGGCGAGCACCACGGTGCGCGAGAGGGCGGGCTCGCCGCGGCGGGGCTTCAGGTCGCGCGCCACCCGCGCGCGGATGCGGGGCAGGGCGCGGCCGAAGGCCTGCATGCGCTCGAACTTCGCCTCGTCCCGCTGCAGGCGCCACTCGGGGTGGTAGCGGTACTGGCGGCGGCCGCGCGCGTCCAGTCCGGTCGCCTGCAGATGGCCTTCCGGCAGCGGGCAGATCCAGACGTTCGTGTAGGCCGGCGGGATCGCCAGTTTGCGGATGCGGGCGATCTCCTCTTCATCGGTCACCCACTGCCCGTCGGGCCGGCGGAACTTGAAGTGCTTGCCGCGCAGCACGCGGGTGAGGCCGGGCAGCGTGTCGGGCTGCACGTACCGCAGGCCGCCGGGCAGGCGCGCGGGACGGGGCCGGGACGTGGAAGAGGGCAGGGATTCGGCAGGGACGGACATGGCAGGCTGGAGTGCGGGACTGTGCACATCACACCCCGATCCGCGCCGCCCGTGTGTAGGAAGGACCGGAGCCTGCCGGTGGGAAAAAGGCGCCCCGGCGCCGTCAGTCCGCCGGAGGCTCGAAGGAAAAGCCGACCCCGTACACCGAGCGGATCCATTCGTGGTCGCTGCCGTCCGCGGCGCGCAGCTTGCGGCGCAGGTTCTTGATGTGGCTGTCGATCGCGCGTTCGTTCACGTCGAGCGTGTCGTCGTACGCCATGTCGAGCAGCTGGGCGCGCGAGAAGATGCGGCCGCGCTGGCTCGCCAGCGCCTGCAGCAGCCGGAATTCGCGCGGCGTGAGGGCCACCGGCGTGCCGCGCAGCATGACCTGCCAGAACGCCTCGTCGAGCACCAGGAGCGGGTCCTGCGCCGCGGCGGCGCTGGCGTCGCCGGCGGCGGTGCGGCGCAGCACCGTGCGCACGCGGGCCACCACCTCGCGCGGGGAGAAGGGCTTGCAGATGTAGTCGTCCGCGCCCAGCTCCAGGCCGATCAGGCGGTCGACCTCCTCCACGCGCGCGGTGACCAGGATGACGGGCCGGTCGGTATGGCGGCGGGCCTGGCGCAGCACGTCGAGCCCGTCCATGCCGGGCAGCATGATGTCCAGCAGGGTGAGGTCGGGCGGCGTCGGGCCGGACAGCCGCTGCAGCGCGGTGGTGCCGTCGGCCACGTGTTCGGCCTCGAAGCCCGAGTGGCGCAGGTAGTCGATCACGACGGCCGCGATATCGGGCTCGTCTTCGACCACGAGGATGCGTGGGGGAGCGTCGTTCATGGACGGGGAGTCTCCAGCAGGGGAAGGATAAGAAGGATGCGCAGGCCGCCGAGCGGCGAGGCCTCGGCGGTGATCCGGCCGCCGTGGGCCTGCACGATGGCCCGGCAGATCGCGAGGCCCAGGCCCGATCCGCCGGTGTCGCCCGCGGCCCGCGTGCGGGAGGCTTCGGCGCGGTAGAGGCGGTCGAACACGCGCGGCAGTTCGTGGGCGGGCACGCCGGGCGCGGTGTCGTCCCATTGCAGCACGAGCCGCGCGCCGCCCTCGCCGGAGGAGCGCTCGATGCGCGCCGCGATGCACAGCCGGCCGCCGGCCTCGGTGTAGCGCAGGCTGTTCTCCAGCAGGTTGAGGTACACGCGGTGCAGCTGGGCCGCATCGCCCCGCACCAGCGCGTCCGCGCTCTGAGCGGGGTCGGCGGCCCAGGCGTCGAGCGCCGAAGTGTCGAGCGCGATGGCGGCGTTGTCGAACCGGGCCTGCATCGAGGCGACCGCCTCGGTCAGCAGCGGAAGCGGGCGCACGGGCACCAGGGCCGCGGGCGTGGCCTCGCCGGCGGCATCCAGGCTGGCGCGCAGGTCGCCGACCAGCTGGATCAGCCGCATCACCTGCCGGTGCAGGCGCAGCGCGGTGCTGCCGTCGAACGGCCGGATGCCGTCCTGCACGGCCTCGATCTCGGCGCGCATCGCGGCCAGCGGGGTGCGCAGCTCGTGCGCCACGTCGCCGATCCACTGGCGGCGCGAGGCCTCCATGCCGGCGAGCTGTTCGGCCATGTCGTTGAAGGTGGATGCCAGGTGGGCCAGTTCGTCGTCGCCATCCACCGGCACGCGCGTGTCCAGCCGGCCGGCCGCCACCTGGCGGGCTCCGTTCACCAGCGCGCCCACCGGGGCGAGCCAGCGCCGCGCCAGCCACCAGGACAGCCCCAGGGCGAGCACCAGGCCGGCGGCGCCCGTCCAGGCCACGAACACCAGTTGCTGGCGCAGGAAGGCCTGGTCCGCATCGGTTTCCACGTCCAGCGGCGGCAGCAGCACGAGCTGGCCGATGGCCTCGCCGCGCGGGCCGCGCAGCACGCGCCGGGCGGAGCCGGGCTGCGGCTCCATGCCCGCGACGACGTTGCGCTGGCCGTCGATCAGGCCCAGCCGCATCGAGAGCGCATGGCCCGACGGGTCGGGCGGTGGCTGGGCTCCCGGTGGCCGGCCCGCCGCGGTGCCCTCGCCGGCGGGCGCACCCGCGGAGGGCGGCAGGCCGCCGTCGCCGGAGGCCGCGGGATCGCTGCTGCACATGGAGGACGCGCTGCCCGTACCCCGCTGCGCCGCGGATGCGCCGCTGCCGGTCCCCGTGCCCGGCCCGTCGCGTTTTTGGGGAGGCGTCGGGCCGAAGGTCGCCCGGGGCAGCTCGCCGGGCTTGTGCATCTGCCGCCAGAGTTCGGGCTGGGTGCGCAGCGTGTCCCAGCCGCCGTGCAGCACGTAGGCGCGCTCCAGCCGTACCGCGAGCCAGTCCAGCCGGCCCAGTTCGATTTCCGCGATGTAGGGGCCCAGGCCCCGCTGCAGGCCCAGCCGGGAAAATCCCATGAAGAGCGCCAGCAGCACGGCCAGCAGGATGCTGAGCGCGATGAAGGCTTTGCTTTGCAGGGTGAGGCGGGGCATCGGCGAACGGGGCGGAGCGGCGGTGTGTCAGCGGGCGGGCGGGGGGCCGCCGGCGCCCGGCGGGCCGCCCGCGGGCTGGGCCACGAGGGAACCGGCCATTGTGCGGCAAGTGCCCGGCAGTGTCTTGCCGTCCGGCATGGTGAGCGTGACGGACGCGCCTTCCGTCTGGCCCGTGCAGGCCGTGTACGCCTCGGGCGGGGGAGGGGGCGGCCGGTGGCCTTCCCCGGCAGCGGGTTGGGCGGTGGCCATGCCCGCGTAGAGAAGCGCCGCCACGGCGAAGGCTGCCAGCGGCAATTCGCACGCCGACGGTGCGGCCGCCGTGCGACTGCGGCGGCGGGCGGTGGCCGCCGGAACGGATGCGGTGGCAGGCAGGTCGTGGAAGTCGGGCGGCAGGGCCATGGGTTCTCCTGGAAAGTGGCGAAAAGCCCGACTGTGCAGGCCAATCCGGGAGAAAAATTGCGCCCTGCCGAGCGCCGCCGCTAGGGCGCCGCCACCTCCGGGGCCCTCGCATGCGCCCGTGCGATGTCCTGCGTGGCGGCCAGGAAGCGGTCCACGTCGGCCGGGGTGTGGCAGTGCAGCGGCGACACGCGCACCGCGCCCGCGATGCCGAACGAATCGAGCATGCGGCGCGAATAGATGCTCGCGGTGCTGCGCTCGTACACGGTGATGCCGCGCTGCGCGTATTCGCGCACGGCATCGGTGCATTCCAGGTGGTCGAAGCCGATGGCGATGATGAGGTCGCGCCGCACGAGGTCGTCGTGGTCGAGGAACACCTGCACGCCCGGCTGCGCCCGCAGCCCCTTGGGGCCGCCGTCGCCGCCGCCCGCGAGCAGGCGCCGCAGCAGGGCCCGCTCGTGCAGCTCGATGCTGTCGATGCCGGCCGCGAAGCGTTCGCGCCGCGGCGCATCGGCGGCCACCCCGCCGCCCTGGGAATGGGTGCCGATCCAGCACACGTAGTCCACGATCTCGGTCATCACCGCGAACTGCCAGGGCGAGGTGCTGCCCAGGTCCCAGTAGCCCGCGGGCTTTCCGGAAAGCTTGTGGTGCGGCAGCGCGGCCGCCCGGTCGGACAGCCAGGCGAAGCCCGAGCCGCGGCAGCCGAAGAACTTGTAGGGCGCGATGTTGATGCCGTCCACCGGCGCGGCCTGCAGATCGATCAGGCCGTGCGGCGCGTGCTGCACGGCGTCCACCAGGATGTACAGGTCGGGCCGGATGGCGCGCGCGGCGCGCACGATGGCGGGCAGATCGAGCTTGGCGCCCGAGATGTTGGAGGCATGGATCACGTTCAGCACGCAGGTGCCGTCGTCGATGAGCCGCGCGATCGCCTCCACGTCCACCCCGCCGGTGGCGGGATTGCTCGGCGCCACGCGCAATTCGCGCCCGGTCTGGCGGGCGTAGCGTTCCATGGCGTCGTAGGCGGACGGGTGCTCCAGCACGGTGGTGACCATGTTGGTGCCCGGCACGTTCTCGGCCACGGCTCGCACCATGTCGAACATCGCGCCGGAGGCGGTGAGCGCGGCGTACACGCTGCCGCCGCGGGCGTTGAGCAGCATGCGCAGGTCGTCCGCGCCGCGGGCCTGTACGTCCTGCAGCTCGCGCGCCGTGTCGTGGATGCGCTCGGTGTTGTCGGGCACCGCATCCACCTGGGCGAAGCGCTCCACCGCGGCGCGCAGGCGCAGCGAGCCGCCCGCGTTGTCGAAGTAAAGCCGCTCGCGGCCATGGTGGTCGCGGTCCACGTGCAGGAAGCGCCCGCGCACCTCGGCCATCAGCGCGGGCGGGAACAGCAGGCCCTGCGGGTAGGCGGCACCCGCGCCATGGATGTGGGCCGCGCTCATTGCACGCCCTTGTTGTTGGGGTTGCGGTAGGCCTCGCGCACCGCGTCGGTCATCGGGAAATTGAGGTTCACGTTGCTCGGCGGGATCGGCTGCGTGAACCAGCGCGCATAGAGCTTTTCCATTTCGCCCGATTGCATGAGCTGGGTGACGGCCTGGTCCACCACGGCCTGGAAGGCCGGATCGTTCCTGCGCAGCATGATCCCGTAGGGTTCCTGGCGCAGCACCACGTCCTTGAGGATGCGGTAGTCGCCCGGATTGGGGGCGGTGGCGATCAGGCCGGCGAGCTGCACGTCGTCGAGCACGTAGGCCTGCGCCCGGCCGTTGGCCAGCAGCAGGAACGCGTCGGCCGTGTCCTTGCCGGAGACCTCCTGCACGTCCATATTCTCGGAGCGGCGCAGGCCGCGCAGCAGCTGCATCGAGGTGCTTCCGGCCACGGTGGCCACCGTCTTGCCGCCCAGGTCGGCGAGCGACTGGATGCCGGAGTCCTTCTTCACCGCGACGGTGATGTTGGTCACGAAATGGCTGGGCGCGAACGCCACCTGCTGCTGGCGGGCCACCGAGTTCGTGGTGGTGGCGCAGTCGAGGTCCACCGTGCCGTTCTGCATCAGCGGAATGCGGTTGGTGGAGTTGAGCAGCATGTACTGCACGCGCAGCGCGGGCAGGCGCAGCCTGGCCTTCACCGCATCCACGATCTTCAGGCAGATGTCGTTGGAGAAGCCCACCGGCTCGCCGCTGCCCGTCGGCTTGTACGAGAACGGAATGGAGCTGTCGCGGTTGCCGATCACGATGGTGCCGCTGTCCTGGATCTTGCGCAGCGTGTCGATTTCCTGGGCGGAGGCGGGGGCGGCCGCCAGCAGGGCCGCGAAGGCGGCGCACAGCGCGGGCAGGGCGGAAAGGATCGGTCGGCGGATGGTCATCGGGGTCTCCTGGGGTCACGGGGCCGGGCGGTGCCTGGGCTGGATGCATTCTGAAAGCCGCGATGATTGGAAAAAAGCGATTTTTTGTGCTCGAATCGCATGAGAAAAATCGATGTTGAATGCGGCGCTCCGAGAGCCTGCGCACCCCCGCACGCATTCCGCCGTGAAGAGGCCTTCCCCATGATGACTTTCAAGCAGCTTGAAGCGCTCTACTGGATCGTGCAGCTCGGCGGCTTCGGGCCGGCAGCCCACAAGCTGCACACCACCCAGTCGGCCGTGTCCAAGCGCATCCAGGAGCTGGAGCAGCTTTTCGACACGCCGTTGTTCGACCGCAGCCTGCGCACGGCGCGGCTGACGGAAAAGGGCGAGGAGATGTTCGTCATCGCGCGCAAGCTGCTCGATCAGCGCGACGCGGCCGTGGAGCAGTTCGGCAAGCCCGGCGTGGTCGAGCGGCGGCTGCGCCTGGGCGTGACCGAACTCACCGCGATGACGTGGCTGCCCCGGCTCGTGGCGCAGGTGCGCGCGCACTACCCGAAGGTGATCCTGGAGCCCGACGTGGACGGCAGCCTGCCGCTGCGCGACAAGCTCCTGGCCGACGAGCTGGACCTGGCGATCCTGCCCGACGCGTTCGACGACGCGCGCCTCGTCGCCACCCGCGTGGGCCGCGTGGACAGCGCGTGGATGGGCAAGCCCGGCCTGGTGCGCGCCCCCGGGCGCGGGCCGGTGCGCCTGCACGAACTCGCGCGCCACCGCATGCTGGTGCAGGGCAGCAATTCCGGCACGGGGCGCATCTACGACGCATGGATGGCGGAGCGCGGCGTGGAGCCCGCCGACTCGATCGTGGTGAGCAACCTCGTCGCGTTGACGGGGCTCGCAGTCTCCGGCCTGGGCGTGGCCTACCTGCCGCGCGATTGCCTGGCGCCGCTGGTCGCGGCCGGCATGCTCGAAGTGCTGCAGGTCGAGCCCGCGCTGCCGCCGGTGCCCTACGTGGCGCTGCACAAGGGCGGCCACCGCAGCGCGCTGGTGGCCTCGATCGTCATGCTCGCCCAGGCCTGCTGCGATTTCTCGCGCGTGTTCCAGACGGGCGGCGAGAGCGCCTGACAGGGCCCCACGCCGCGGGCGGAAGGCGGGGCCGTGGGGCCGTAGCGGGCGTGTGGCCCCTTACCGCGCAGCGGCTTCGCGGGCCTGCCGGATCCAGCCGTCGAACGCGGCCTGGTGCGCGCGAATCCAGCCGTCCACATGGCGCTCGATGTCGGCCTGCCGGGCCTGGCCGTTGCGCATCGCGAGGTTCTGCGCATTGATGTCGGCCACGGGCAGCTCCATCACTTCGAAGAGTTTCGCCGCCGCCGGGTTCCGGTCGGCGAAGGCCCTGTTCGCGACGATCTTCTGCACGTTCGGGATGAAGCCGTAGTTCTTGCCGTCCGGCAGTCTCGTGTCGATGCCGGCCTGCTCGCCGGGCAGCGAGGAGCGGGGCACCTGCAGCCACACCACGTCCCGGCCGGGGCGCAGCACGCCGCTCACCCAATAGGGCGTCCAGGTGTAGTAGAGGATGGGCTTGCCCTGCCTGTAGCGCGCGATGGTGTCCGCCATCAGTGCCGCGTAGCTGCCCTGCACGTGCGTCACCGTGCGCGAGAGCCCGAAATCCTTCAATTGGTGATCGATCACTCCCTCGCAGCCCCAGCCCGGGTTGCAGCCCGTGAGGTCGGCGCGGCCGTCGCCGTTGGCGTCGAACAGCGCGGCGATCTTCGGGTCCTTCAACTGGTCGATGTGCGTGATCCGGTACTGCTCGGCGGTCTTGCGGTCGATCAGGTAGCCCTGCACCGCATTGGGCGAGTAGGCGCCCTTGCGCCAGAGCTTCGCGTCGCCGCCGGCGTTCTTGTAGAAGTCGGCGTGCAGCGGATCCCAGTGATCGGCCATGAAGGTCGCGTCGCCGTTGGCGATCGCCACGTGGGCCGTGGCGTACTCGATTTCCTTGATGGGCTGCGTCTCGTAGCCGAGCTGCTGCAGCGCGCGCGAGACGAGCAGCGTCTGGAAGGTCTCCTCGGCGTTGGAGCTCTGCAGCGGCTGCACCTGCACGCCCTTGCCGGGCAGGGCGGCGGCATCCCCGGCGGCAGGCGCGGCCAGGGCGGGGGCCAGCGACAGCGCGCCCGCCAGGATGCAGGCGGCGGCAGCAGCGGTGCGGCGGGTGCGGTGCCCGAAGGATCGGAAGAGGGAAGGCATCGGTTTCTCCTGGAGTGCAAACGGGTGTGCGGGCTTCAGCGGGCGGCACCTGCGAGGGGCGGCGCGTCCTGCGCGGCGGCGGGGGCGACCGCACCGGGCTGGGCGGATGCTGCGGGCGTGCGGCGCCGCAGCGCGGCCCCCACCAGGCCCACCGGGCCCGTCTGCCACCAGTGGCGCGATCCGCGTTGGGGCTGGCCCAGCGCCTGCGTGATGCGGTCCAGCGTGATCGCGAGCAGCACGATGCCCAGACCGCCCACGGTGGCCAGCCCCATGTCGAGCCGGCCGATGCCGCGCAGCACCATCTGGCCCAGGCCGCCCACGGCGATCATCGAGGCGATCACCACCATCGACAGCGACAGCATCAGTGCCTGGTTCACGCCGGCCATGATAGAGGGCAGCGCGAGCGGCAGCTGCACCTTCCAGAGCATCTGCAGCGGCGAGGCCCCGTAGGCCCGGGCCGCTTCCACCAGATCGGGCCGCACCTGCCGCAGCCCCAGGTTGGTGAGGCGCACCAGCGGCGGCAGCGCGAACACGATGGTCACCACCACGCCGGGCACGTTGCCGATGCCGAACAGCATCACCACGGGCACCAGGTAGACGAACGCGGGCGTGGTCTGCATCGCGTCGAGCGCCGGCCGCAGCAGGCGCTGCGCACGGTCGCTGCTGGCCAGCAGGATGCCCAGCGGCAGCCCGAGCACCAGGCAGAAGGCCAGCGAGGTGAGCACCAGCGACAGCGTCACCATCGCTTCCTGCCAGATGCCGAGCATCGCCACCAGCAGCAGCGAGACCACCGCCCCCAGCGCCAGCGCGCGCCCCGCGAACTGCCAGGCCAGCAGGCCCACCACGGCGACCATGCCCAGCGTGGGCAGGCCGGTGAGCAGCGCATGCACGCCGCCGAGCGTGGCGTCCACCGGCGCGCGCACGGCCTGGAATGCGGGACGGAAGTGCTGAACCGTCCAGGTCAGGCCCTGGTTGATCCAGTGCTCCACGGGAAGCGATCCGTCCCAGAGCTGCGACAGGTGCAGGCCTCCGGCCGCCTGCGACGGATCGGCAGCGCCGGCCAGCGCATCGTGGGGCAGCGAGGACGAAGCCGGGGCACCGGATGCCGCGTCGGGGGCCGCGTTCAGCCAGTCCGCGCCGCCTCCGGCATCGGCATCGGCTCCGGCGGCCGAGGTCGCGGCCCAGGGGTCGGCCGAGAGGTCGGCGGACGGCGCATCGGCCGCGGGCGGCTGCGGCGCGACCGCGGAAGCCACCTCGGCGGGGCCCTCGCCCGCGGCGGCCCAGGGGTTGGCGTCGGGTGCCGGCGCGGGCACCGGGCCGGCCTGCGCGATCTGGGTCGCCTGCGTGGTGTGGGCATGGAGGCCGCTGCCGGCTGCGGTGGCGGCGGCGGGAAGGGAATGCGTGGCGGTGGCGTTCATGCGAGGCTCCTGGCGGTGCCGGATTCGGCGGGGGCTGTGGCTGTGGCCGTGGCAGTGGCGAGCGCGGCGGCCGGCGCGCTGGGAGGCACCGGCGGCGTGTCGCGGTCCAGGAAGCGCAGCAGCGCCGTCTTGCTGACCACGCCCCGGAAGCGGCCGTCGGCCTCGACCACGGGCAGCGCGCAGGGCGCCTGGGCGACCTGGCCGAACAGGTCGGCCACGGGCGCGTCGGCCGGCACCGTGCCCACCTCCGGAATGAAAGCGTGCTGCAGCCCGAGCGGGCCCGAATGGCCATGCAGCGCGGCGCGCAGCGAATCGGCCGACACGGTGCCCAGGTAGCGCTGCGAGGGCGTGACCACGTACGCGAAGTTGTCGTCGTGCCCTTCGATCAGCTGCAGCGCGGGGCGGCAGCCGCGGTCGGTGTGCTCGCGCACCACGGTCAGCCGCTTGCGCGCGATGTCGCCGGCCTTGAACACGGCCGCCGCGTCCACGCCGCGCACGAAGCTGCGCACGTAGTCGTTCGCCGGATTGCGCAGGATGTCGTCGGGCGTGCCCACCTGCACCACGTGGCCGTCCTTCATGATCGCGATGCGGTCGCCGATGCGCATCGCCTCGTCCAGATCGTGCGAGATGAAGACGATGGTGCGCCGGCGGATCTGCTGCAGCCGCAGCAGCTCGCTCTGCATCTCGGTGCGGATGATCGGGTCCAGCGCCGAGAACGCCTCGTCCATCAGCAGGATGGACGGATCGGATGCGAGCGCGCGCGCCAGGCCCACGCGCTGCTGCATGCCGCCGGAGAGCTCGTCGGGATAGCTCTGCCCCCAGCCGGCCAGGCCCACCTGCTCCAGCGCGGCGGCGGCCTGCCGCTGGCGCTCGGCGCGGTCCACGCCGGCCAGCTCCAGGCCGAAGGCGGTGTTGTCCAGCACCGTCATGTGCGGCATCAGCGCGAACGACTGGAACACCATGCTGATGTCCTTGCGGCGCAGCGCGCGCAGCGCGCGGTCCGGCAGGCCGTTGATGTCGGTGCCCTCGACCAGGATGCGGCCGGCGGTAGGCTCGATCAGGCGGTTGAGCATGCGCACCAGCGTCGACTTGCCGGACCCCGAGAGCCCCATCACGACGAAGATTTCGCCGGCCTCGATGGTGAAGGTGGCGTCGAAGACGCCGATGGACTGGCCGGTGCGCGCCAGGATCTCCTGCTTGCTGCAGCCCTGGCGCACGAGCGCGAGCGCATCCTCCGGCGCGTCGCCGAATACCTTGAATACATGGTCGATGGTGATTTGCTTGGCCACGTCGTGGGTCCTCCCTCGGTTGGAACGGGTTGAACGAACACGCCCGGAGGGCGCCCTGACGGACAGGGCGCACCCGGGCACGGGGCCGGTCCGCGGCGAAGACCTGATGCGGCGGCCCCGCGCGGTGCGCGCGAAGGGCATGCACCGGCGTTGCCGGAAGGAAGGGGGGCGGAGGAACCGGCCCGGGTTTGGCCCGCATGGCACGCGAAGGCGGTGCGCAAGGGCGAGGGGCGCGCGGCGGAGAGGTCGGGCTGCGAGGACTCCGCCGGTGCCCCGTGGGGCATCAGGGCCGGGAACCGGCCGAGGCGCCGGCAGCGGCAGCCTGGGCTGCGGCGGTGCCGGCGGGATGATCCAGGTCCGCGGAACGGCGGCGTATCAAAAAACGCACGCGGGGCGGAGCCGGATTACCTGCGCTGCAGGTTGTAAAACACCGCGAAAGTGTAAGCATTTGGTGTTTTTGAGTCAAAACACCGGGTTTTACGGATGTGTTAAGCGCGGGCGCGACCGTGGCGCCGGGGTGCGGCCCGCGCAGCGGTGGTCAATGCTTCTCGTGCGAGACGTGCAGCAGCCGGTCCGTGTAGGCGATCGCGATGGCGCTGGCCAGGAACGCCACGTGGATGATGGTCTGCCACATCAGCACCTTGGTGTCGTAGTTGGCCGCATTGATGAAGGTCTTGAGCAGGTGGATCGAGCTGATGCCGATGATCGACAGGCCCAGCTTCACCTTCAGCACCGACGCGTTCACGTGGCCCAGCCACTCCGGCTGGTCGGGATGGGTGTGCAGGTTGAGCCGGCTCACGAAGGTTTCGTAGCCGCCGACGATCACCATGATGAGCAGGTTGGAGATCATCACCACGTCGATGAGCGCCAGCACCACCAGCATGATCACCGTCTCGTTGAGCGCGACGATTTCCACGCCCGGCTTGTAGCCGATGCTGGTCACCAGCGCCTGCAGCGCCGGCTGGTGCCCGAAGGCGGCCTCCACCAGGTGCCAGAGTTCCACCAGGAAGTGCCAGACGTACACCCCCTGGGCGACGATGAGCCCCAGGTACAGGGGCAGCTGCAGCCAGCGGCTCGCGAAGATGAGCGAAGCGAGCGGGCTCAGGGCAGGCCCCTGCGGGCGCGGGACGGAGTCTTTGGGGAAGGCCATATCGGTGGGGAAGGGGATGGATGGAAACCCGGAGGGCGGGAGGATCGCGGCGGGATTCTAGGGCCTGCCGTAGAGCTGCCGCGCCGTGGGGCTGCTGCGCGGCGGGAGCGGGCCGGCACGCCGGTGCCGGGAGTAGCATGGAGGCCGTGCCGGCGGCAGGCCGGGCCCTGCGTGGCGCGCGCTGGCGGCATGCGTCAGTGGCCTGTAAGTGCGCCCGCCCACAGTACCGCCGAAAACCCGTTCCAACGACTCCCTGGAGACACAAGCAAATGAGTGCGTCAACGTCCACGATCGAATCCGTGCTGGTGGAAAACCGCGTGTTCCCCCCGCCCGCGGCCTGCGAGCAAGCCGCCCGCGTGTCCGGCATGGCCGGCTACGAGGCCCTGTGCGCCGAGGCCGAGCGGGACTTCGAGGGCTTCTGGGCGCGCCTGGCGCGCGAGAACGTGCAGTGGACCAAGCCGTTCACCCGCACGCTCGATGAATCCAACGCGCCCTTCTTCCAGTGGTTCGCCGACGGCGAGCTGAACGCCAGCGCCAACTGCCTGGACCGCCACATCGGCACGCCGGTCGAGAACAAGACCGCGATCATCTTCGAGGCCGACGACGGCGCCGTGACGAAGGTGACGTACAGGGAACTGCTGGAGCGCGTGGCCCGCTTCGCCAACGCGCTCAAGGCCGAGGGCGTGAAGAAGGGCGACCGCGTGCTCATCTACATGCCCATGACCATCGAGGGCGTGGTCGCGATGCAGGCCTGCGCGCGCATCGGCGCCACGCACAGCGTGGTGTTCGGCGGCTTCTCGGCCAAGGCGCTGCAGGAACGCATCATCGACGCCGGCGCGGTGGCCGTGGTCACCGCCAACTACCAGATGCGCGGCGGCAAGGAACTGCCGCTCAAGGCCATCGTGGACGAGGCCCTGGCCATGGGCGGCTGCGACACCATCCGCGGCATCCTCGTCTTCCAGCGCACGGCCACGGCCTGCAACATGGTGGCGGGCCGCGACAAGACCTTCGAAGACGCCCTGGCCGGCCAGAGCGCCGAGTGCGCGCCGGAGCCGGTCGGCGCCGAACACCCGCTGTTCATCCTCTACACCAGCGGCTCCACGGGCAAGCCCAAGGGCGTGCAGCACTCCACCGGCGGCTACCTGCTGTGGGCCAAGCTGACCATGGACTGGACCTTCGACCTGAAGCCCCAAGACGTCTTCTGGTGCACGGCCGACATCGGCTGGATCACCGGCCACACCTACGTGGCCTACGGCCCGCTCGCCGCGGGTGCCACGCAGGTGGTGTTCGAGGGCGTGCCCACCTACCCGAACGCCGGCCGCTTCTGGCAGATGATCGAGCGCCACAAGGTGTCGATCTTCTACACCGCGCCCACGGCGATCCGCTCGCTCATCAAGGCGGCCGAGGCCGACAAGGCGGTGCATCCGTCCAGCTCCGACCTGTCGAGCCTGCGCATCCTGGGCAGCGTGGGCGAGCCCATCAACCCGGAAGCCTGGATGTGGTACCACAGGAACGTGGGCGGCGAGCGCTGCCCCATCGTGGACACCTTCTGGCAGACCGAGACCGGCGGCCACGTCATCACCCCGCTGCCGGGCGCCACGCCGCTGGTGCCGGGCTCCTGCACGCTGCCGCTGCCGGGCATCACCGCCGCCATCGTCGATGAGTCCGGCAACGACATCGCCAACGGCACGGGCGGCATCCTGGTCATCAAGCGCCCCTGGCCGAGCATGATCCGCACCATCTGGAACGACCCGGAGCGCTTCAAGAAGAGCTACTTCCCCGAAGAGCTCAAGGGCTACTACCTGGCGGGCGACGGCGCGGTGCGCAGCGCCGACCGCGGCTACTTCCGCATCACCGGCCGCATCGACGACGTGCTGAACGTCTCGGGCCACCGCATGGGCACGATGGAAATCGAATCGGCCCTCGTCTCCAAGACCGACCTCGTGGCCGAAGCCGCGGTGGTGGGCCGCCCCGACGACCTGACCGGCGAGGCCATCTGCGCCTTCGTGGTGCTCAAGCGCCCACGCCCCACGGGCGACGAGGCCAAGGCCATCGCCAAGGAACTGCGCGACTGGGTGGCCAAGGAGATCGGCCCGATCGCGAAACCGAAGGACATCCGCTTCGGCGACAACCTGCCCAAGACCCGCAGCGGCAAGATCATGCGTCGCCTGCTGCGCTCCATCGCGAAGGGCGAGGCCATCACGCAGGATACGAGCACCTTGGAAAACCCCGCGATCCTGGACCAGTTGGCGCAAGCCAACTGATCCGGGAGGGCCATCGCAGAGGGCCCGCGCACAGCGCTCGCGGGGTTTGACGGCACTCCTATCGCCGAAGGCGATGTGGGTGACGGCAGAACCCTCTCCTTTGAGGCGCAGCATGGGACGGGTTCACTGGTCATAAAGTCCGTCCTACCCCTGCTGGCGGCGTGCACCTACCAGCGCCGCGCCCGGCATCGCAGCGCGCTGTCGGATCCTGTAGGACGGAATCTGTTTCATCCCTCCCGCCTCACCGGGAGCACCATGGCCGGGTTACAACCGGGTGGCAACGCCGCCGCGCTCTTGCAGGCGCAGTGCGGCGCCCGATACCTTTCCCGGAGAACAACCATGGCCTTCCGATCCATCGTCATCCTGCTCGTCGTCGCGGCCATCGCCGTGCTCGCCGCGCTCAACTGGACCACCCTGGCGACGCCCTCGGCGATCTCGCTGGGCTTCACCTCGTTCCAGGCGCCGCTCGGCCTGCTGATGCTGGGGCTCACGGCGCTGCTGGGCGTCTTCTTCATCGCCTACGTGCTGTCGCTGCAGGGCTCCGTGCTGCTGGAGACGCGTCGCCACGTCAAGGAAATGCAGGCCCAGCGTGAACTGGCCGACCGTGCCGAGTTGTCGCGCTTCACCGAGCTGCGCACCTATCTGGAGTCGCAACACCAGCAGGGGCAGGCCGCGCTGCTCGCGCGCATCGATGCGCTGGAATCGCACTTCGCCGCGCGGGCCCAGGAGTCCGACAACGCCACGGCAGCCTATGTGGGCCAACTGGAAGACCAGATGCGCATGCGCCGCGATCCGGTGCTGTGAGCGGACCGGGGGCTTCTGCCCCCTTCCCCGCGGCTGCACGACGGCCAAGCAAAAGCCGCCCGGAAGGGCGGCTTTTTTCGTGCCAGGCGAGACAAATTACTTGAGCGAAAGCACCCACGCCGCCAGCTTCTTCGCCTCGGCCTCGTTGACCTGGGAGTTGGCCGGCATGGGCACCGGGCCCCACACGCCCGAGCCGCCCTTCATGATCTTCACGGCCAGCTTGTCGACGGCGTCCTTCTGGCCGGCGTACTTGGCCGCCACGTCCTTGTAGGAGGGGCCCACCAGCTTCTTGTCCACGGCATGGCAGGCCATGCAGTTCTTGGCCGTGGCCAGCGCCTGGTCGGCCAGGGCGGGCGCGGCGGCGGAGAAGGCCAGCAGGAGGAGGGGGAGCGTGCGCTTCATCGGGGGACTTTCGGTGGGTTAGTATGCGGCTCAATGAAATTGTAGTGGCCGGGGTTGACAGGACGGGCCGGAGGGTTCTTTCCGGAAACAGGTTCTGGCCGCCACCGCCCGGTCCTGGAGGTCGCACCGTCATGTATACCCTGGCTCTCGGAATCCTGCTGGTGCTGCTCAAGTACCTGGAGGTCGGGCCCGTCGCCACATGGAGCTGGTGGTGGGTGCTGTCGCCCTTCGCCGTCACCGCCGCCTGGTGGGCCTGGGCGGACGCCACCGGCTACACCAAGCGCCGCGCCATCGAGAAGATCGACCGGCGCAAGCGCGACCGCATCGACCGCAACAAGGAAGCCATGGGCGTGCGCCCGCGCCGCAAATAGCGGGCAAGCCGGCGCGGGGGTGCCGCGCCCGGGCGGCCCGGCCAGGGCCTGCAGCCCGGCAGGGAAGGGCGGTGGAGGATAATTCGGTGTCGCCGCGCGCGAGCGACCGAGCCCTCCAACCGCTTTCTCCCGACCCACGATGCCCGCATACCGTTCCAAGACCTCCACCGCCGGACGCAACATGGCCGGTGCCCGCTCCCTGTGGCGCGCCACCGGCATGAAGGACGACGACTTCAGCAAGCCGATCATCGCGGTGGTCAATTCGTTCACCCAGTTCGTGCCGGGCCACGTGCACCTGAAGGACCTGGGACAGCTCGTCGCGCGCGAGATCGAGGCGGCCGGCGGCGTCGCCAAGGAATTCAACACCATCGCGGTCGACGACGGCATCGCCATGGGCCACGACGGCATGCTCTATTCGCTGCCCAGCCGCGACATCATCGCGGACTCGGTCGAGTACATGGTGAACGCGCACTGCGCCGACGCGATGGTCTGCATCTCGAACTGCGACAAGATCACGCCCGGCATGCTGATGGCCGCCATGCGCCTGAACATCCCCGTGGTGTTCGTCTCCGGCGGCCCGATGGAGGCCGGCAAGACGCGCCTGGCCAACCCGGTCACCAAGACGATCGAGTTCAAGAAGCTCGACCTGGTGGACGCGATGGTGATCGCCGCCGACGACAAGTACTCCGACGCCGACGTGGCCGAGGTGGAGCGCTCCGCCTGCCCGACCTGCGGCTCCTGCTCGGGCATGTTCACCGCCAATTCGATGAACTGCCTGACCGAAGCGCTGGGCCTGTCGCTGCCCGGCAACGGCACCGTGGTGGCTACGCACGCCGACCGCGAACAGCTCTTCAAGCGCGCCGGCCGCCGCATCGTCGAGCTGGCCAAGGAGTACTACGAGCAGGAGAACGAACGCATCCTGCCGCGCTCGGTGGGCTTCGACGCCTTCGAGAACGCGATGACGCTGGACATCGCCATGGGCGGCTCCACCAACACCATCCTGCACCTGCTGGCCATCGCCCGCGAAGCGGAGATCGACTTCACCATGGCCGACATCGACCGCCTCTCGCGTTCCGTGCCGCAGCTGTGCAAGGTGGCACCCAACACCAACAAGTACCACATCGAAGACGTGCACCGCGCGGGCGGCATCATGGCCATCCTGGGCGAGCTGGCGCGTGCCGGCAAGCTGCACACCGACGCGCCCACGGTGCACGCGAAAACGCTCGGCGAAGCGCTGCAGCAGTGGGACATCGCGGTCACGCAGGACGAGGCCGTGCGCCATTTCTACATGGCGGGCCCCGCCGGCATCCCCACGCAGGTGGCGTTCAGCCAGAACACGCGCTGGCCCAGCCTGGACCTGGACCGCGCCGAGGGCTGCATCCGCTCCTATGAGCACGCCTTCAGCAAGGAAGGCGGCCTGGCGGTGCTGACGGGCAACATCGCGCTCGACGGCTGCGTGGTCAAGACGGCGGGCGTGGACGAATCCATCCACGTGTTCGAAGGTTCCGCCCACGTCACCGAATCGCAGGACGAGGCGGTGGAGAACATCCTGGCGGGCAAGGTGCAGGCCGGCGACGTGGTGATCGTGCGCTACGAAGGCCCCAAGGGCGGCCCCGGCATGCAGGAAATGCTCTACCCGACCAGCTACATCAAGTCCAAGGGCCTGGGCAAGGCCTGCGCGCTGCTGACCGACGGGCGTTTCTCGGGCGGCACCTCGGGCCTGTCGATCGGCCACTGCTCGCCCGAGGCGGCGGCCGGCGGCGCGATCGGCCTCGTGCGGAACGGTGACCGCATCCGCATCGACATCCCGAACCGCACGATCGACGTGCTGCTGAGCGACGAAGAACTGGCCCGCCGCCGCGCCGAGCAGGACGCCCGTGGCTGGAAGCCCGCGAAACCGCGCCCGCGCAAGGTGTCGGCCGCGCTCAAGGCCTATGCCAAGCTCGTGATGTCGGCCGACAAGGGCGCCGTGCGCGACCTGTCGCTGCTGGACGACTGACCGCTTCCCGCGGGAGCAAAAGAAAAGCCGCACCGTCGCCGGTGCGGCTTTTTTCATGGGCGGCGCGCGGCGGGCGCTGCCGGAATCAGGGCGTGCCCGAAGCGGTCTGCGACTGCAGGTAGTTCTGCAGGCCCACGCGCTCGATCAGGCCGAGCTGCTTTTCGAGCCAGTAGGCGTGGTCCTCTTCCGTGTCCTTGAGCTGCGCGAGCAGGATGTCGCGGCTCACGTAGTCGCGCGCGCCTTCGCACAGGAACACGCCGGCCTGCAGCGCGGCGCGCACGTCGTACTCGGTCTGCAGGTCCTTGCGCAGCATCTCGGGCACCGTGGTGCCGGGCGTGAACTCGCGGGGGCGCATGTCGGGCAGGCCACCGAGGAACAGGATGCGGCGCAGCAGCGCGTCGGCGTGCTGTGTCTCTTCCTCCATCTCGTGGTGGATGCGCTCGTAGAGCTTCAGGAAGCCCTGGTCCTCATAGATCCGCGAGTGGATGAAGTACTGATCGCGCGCGGCGAGTTCGCCGCGCAGCAGATCCTTGAAGTAGTCGATGACCTGTGGGTTGCCCTGCATGGTGCGCTTCCTGATTTTGCTTTTGTAAGCTGCGGAGTATCGCGCGCGCAGGGCCTTTTGTCGTGAAAGTCCCCGGCGCCATGGTATGCATGCGCACGGGGATCAGAAGCGTTCGCGTTGGGCGGACCGTGGCATCATGGAAAAACCTCGAATTGCTGCCCTTTCATTGCGACACGACAACTGTCCAACCTCCGAACATCGTGGTCTCTCATATGGTTGTTGATCCCCTGGCTTGGTGGGTGTCCGAGTTTCCGTGCACGCCCCCTGTTGGACATGTGTTGCGGGGCGCGCTTGCCGAAAGGTGGGTGAGGTTCCATTCGCTTCCAGGGTCAAAACGCTATCCGGACAGTGAAAACGAGTTTGAAGAACTGTTGATGCGGCACCGGGCTGTGGCCGGCGAACTGTTCGCGTCCGGCGAGAAGATTTATGTTTATCGCTGCCATCTGGGAGAGCCGAAGCTAAAGGCCGGGCGGCGGCATCAGATCGCGGGACGACAGTTGCGGGACTGTGTTGTGCGGTTCGCTGCCGTAGATGGGCCTGTAGGCAATGAGGATTACTACTTCACCCGTGCACTCGCCACTCTATGGGAGCCCGACTTTTTTGAGCCACTGATCCGCCAAGTTGCCCAGTGGGAGCTGGCAGGCATCACCTTTGTTTCGCCGCGCAACGGGAATATGTATTGCCCATACGACGGAGGCATGGATGTTTTCTGCCTACCCGCAACATCCTGCTGGATCAAGGAGCGCTTCGGCTCATGGATGTCGACGCATGCGAGCCAACTTTGAATCGTTCAGGGCATGTCGTACCGCAAGGGGGACAGCTATGCCTGTCTTAGACCTACCGTTGGCCAAAGGATGAGTGAACCAGCCCTCCGCGGGTGAGACAAGGTATCCGCTTGGCTGGCCCCCAGGCCCAACAAATGCTTGTTGACCGCTCCTGTGTATGCCTCGAAGCGACTCGAGCAACCATGGAACGGTTCTGTCACGCTGCATCGTCCAGCATCTCGCTGAGGCTGCAATGCGGCATTTGTCGTTCATCAGAAATCCACCGCCGCCGACAGCATCAGCGTGCGCGGCGCGCCCACCGTCACGTAGTTGCTGACCACCCAGTAGTTCTTGTCGAACGCGTTCTCCAGGCTCGCGCGGAAAACCACCGGCTTGTTGGCCACCCTGGTGGCGTAGCGGGCGCCGATGTCCAGGCGCGTCCAATTGCCGACGCGCAGGCGGTTGGCGGCATCGGCGTACACGGACGAGGTGTGGATCACGCGGCCGTTCAGGCTCAGGCCCGGCACCCAGGGCGTGTCCCAGTCGAGGCCGAGGTTGAAGGTGCGGTCGGGCACGCCCGCGGCGTCGTTGCCCTGGTTGACGCCGCCCGCGGTGCGCGTGAGCTGGGCGTCGTTGAAGGCGGCACTGGCCATCAGCCGCAGGCCGCGCTGCACTTCGCCGTAGGCCGTCAGCTCCAGGCCGCGGTTGCGCTGTTCGCCGCCGAAGCTGTAGATGTTCGTCACCGGGTCGGTGAAGGCGCTGGGCCGCTTGATCTGGTAGATGGCGGCCTGGGTGGTGATGCGGCCCCAGTCCACCTTCACGCCCACCTCGTGCTGCTTGGATTTCTGCGGCGCGAAGGTTTCGCCCGCGTTGGCGGTGTCCACGCCGGCCGTGGCGCCGCGCGTGAGGCCGGCGGTGTAGTTGGTATAGACCGAGATGTTCTTCGCGGGCTTGAACACCAGGCCGGCGAGCGGCGTGACGGCGCTTTTCTTGTAGTGGCTGGTGGCGGTGCCGCTCGCCGGGTTGACGTTGTCCTGCTCCATGCTCTGGTCGCGCAGGCCGAGCGTGACCAGGAAGCGGTCGTTCGCGAACGACATCGTGTCGGCCACGGCGATGCTGTGCTGCTTCGTGACCGAGCTCTTGCCCGGCGCGCCGCGGGCGACGGTCATCGGGGGCAGGGGCGCCGGGTCGTACAGGCTCGAGGGGTTCGTCGTGGCCGAGGTGGCGTAGAAGTAGCCGGTCTCCTGGTCGAGGTAGTTCACGCCCACGGCCAGCGTGTGCTTCACGTCGCCCGTGGCGAAGCGGGTGCGCAGGCCGGCGTCGGCGGCCTTGGATTTGGTGTACTGGTCGTAGTAGGCGTTGGAGACGTTGAAGGCGCCCGCGGCGTTCGGGCGGCCGCTCGGGAAGGTCTGCTCGTAGTCCAGATCCATGTAGCCCACGCTGCCGTACACCGTGGTGCTGTCGCTGAGGTCGTGCTCCAGGCGCGACATCACGGTCTTCACGTTGTCCTGCAGCTTCGTGCCGGGGTAGAAGTTGAGGCGCGCGTCGGGCACGGCCGGCACCGCGGTCGCCGTGCCGGCGAAGTTGGTCTGCGGCCGGAACTCCTTCGTCTCGCCGCGCGTGGCGAAGGCGTCGAGCGACCAGCGCGTGCGCGCCCCGGCATAGTCGAGGCCGATGGAGCCGAGGTTGAGGTTCTGCCTGCCGCCGTCGATGTTGCCCTCTCCGCCGCGCACGAGGCCGTTGACCCGCACGCCCCACTGGTTGTCCTCGCCGAAGCGGCGGCCCACGTCGATGTGCGTGCCGAACTGCGCTTTGCCCATGTAGGTGCCGGTGACGCGCGTGAGCGGAATGTCGGAGGCGCGCTTGGTGACCACGTTGATGCTGCCGCCGATGCTGCCATTGGGACCGACGCCGTTGGCGAGCGCGCCCGGGCCCTTGAGCACTTCCACGCGCTCGATCATCTCGAGCGGCACGCGCGTGGAGGGCGCCAGGCCGAACAGGCCGTTCATGCTGATGTCGCTGTTGGAGACGGTGAAGCCGCGGATCTGGAAGTCGTCGCCGAAACCGCCGCGCGAGGTGAGCGTGCGCACCGAGGCGTCGTTCATCACCACGTCCGCGACGCTCAGCGCCTGCTGGTTCTGGATCAGTTCCGAGGTGTAGTTGGTGGTGCTGAACGGCACGTTCATGAGGTCGGTCGTGCCGAGAATGCCCAGGCTGCCGCCGCGCGCGAACTGGCCGCCCGAGTAGGTCTTCTGCAGCCCGCCGATGGCCTCGGCCTGTTCGGAGACGACCACCTCGTCCAGCGCCGTGCGGCTGGTGGCTTGCGCGGCCGCACCGGCGGCGGCGACGGCGAGGCCCGCACCGAGGCAGCCGCGCAGCACGAGGGCGAGCGGTGTGGGGGTGAAACGGGGTGCGTGGCGGGAGGAGGCGTGGCGGGAGGGGCGGCGCGGAGCGGTCATGGTGCGGGCAGGAAAGCAGAAAAGAGCGGGGAGGCCAGGAAGCCGGGACCCGGGCGATCGGGGATGCGCCGGGCCGGCGGCATCGCGCGATGCGGTGCGGCGGGCGTGCGCATTCCCGTCCGGCGCGCCGAGGCGCCAGCCGGCCTGGTTTACTGAATGCGGAAAACAATGAGAATTGTTATCAATTATTTCTTGTGTGCGGGCGGGTTCGCGGGTCCTTTCGCCGGATTCCATTTCCGGCTCGACCATGCGCGGGCTGCGGTTGCCGCCGCCCGGAGCCCGCCGCCCCCGGACGCGGCGGGCACAATACCGGCCACCATGCTCATGTACCCGCACATCGATCCCATCGCCCTGCAGATCGGGCCGCTCGCCATCCACTGGTACGGCCTGACCTACCTCGCCGCGTTCGGCCTCTTCATGTTCCTGGGCATGCGCCGGCTGCGGCACGAGCCCTATGCGTCGATGACCGGCGCGCAGGCCTGGACGCGCAAGGACGTGGAGGACATCCTCTTCCTCGGCGTGCTGGGCGTGGTGGTGGGCGGGCGGCTGGGCTACTGCCTCTTCTACAAGCCGGGCTACTACCTCGGCCACCCGCTGGAGATCTTCTACATCTGGCAGGGCGGCATGAGCTTCCATGGCGGGCTGCTGGGCGTCATCCTGTCGATGGTGTGGTTCGCGCGCTCGCGCCACCGGCCCTGGCTGCAGGTGGCGGATTTCGTGGCGCCCTGCGTGCCGACCGGCCTCGCGGCCGGGCGCGTGGGCAACTTCATCAATGGCGAACTCTGGGGCCGGTTCTGCGATCCGTCGCTGCCCTGGGGCATGGTGTTCCCGCAGAGCGGCTCGATGCTGCCGCGCCATCCGTCGCAGGTCTACCAGTTCCTGCTGGAGGGCCTGTTGCTCTTCGTGCTGCTGTGGCTGTATGCGCGGCGCGAGCGTCGGCAGGGCGAGGTGGCTGCGGCCTTCCTCGTGGGCTACGGCACCTTCCGCTTCATCGCCGAGTATTTCCGCGAGCCGGATGCGTTCCTGGGCATCCTGTCGCTGGGCATGAGCATGGGGCAGTGGCTCTGCGTGCCGATGATCGTGGCGGGTGTGCTGCTGTGGACGTGGGCGCGGCGCCAGCCGCAGCGCGTGGCGGCGGCGCACTGAGGGTTCCAGCGCGGCACGGCTGTTCCGCGCAGGCAACGCACTGGATCCGGGTGGAAATCCTACGTGGATGTCCGCCTCCACCTGTTCATAATTATGAGAAATTACGGCGAGGGCGCCGCTGGCTTCGTCGCCGGCTTCCATGGCATCCCGCCGCTCTTCGGCTCATTGAAAGACCTTCCCGGGCATTCGTGTCATGCGCCTACCGACCGCCTCCCTGCACGACAACGTCGCGGAACGCCTGCGCGAGCAGATCTTCGCGGGGGAGTTCGCGCCCGGTGCCTTCCTCGATGAGACGGCGCTGTGCGAGCGGCTCGCCATCTCGCGCACGCCGCTGCGCGAAGCGCTCAAGGTGCTCACGGCCGAGGGGCTGCTGCGCCACGAGCCGCGGCGCGGCTGCTTCGTGGCCGAGGTGACGGAGCGCGACCTCGACGAGATCTTCCCCGTGATCGCGTTGCTGGAGGGCCGCGCCGCGCACGAGGCCACGGTGCGTGCCGGCATGGCCGACGTGGCCGCGCTGGATGTGCTGCACGAGCGGCTGCAGGCGCATGCGGCGGCCGGGCGCATCGCCGAGTACTACGCCGCCAACCACGCCATCCACGAAGCCATCATCGTGCTCGCCGACAACCGCTGGCTGGCCCAGGTGATCGGCGATCTGCGCAAGATCCTGCGCCTCGCGCGGCTGCAGCAACTGCATGCGCCCGGCCGGCTGCAGCAGAGCCTCGCCGAGCACCTGGCGGTGTTCGCGGCGCTGCGCCGCGGCGATGCCGAGGCCGCCGAGCAGGCCATGCGCGACCATCTTCTCGCACAGCGCGTGGCGCTGCGCGACATCGCCCGCCACCACCACTCCAGGATCGCACCATGAATGCCGCCTCCGAATGGATCACGCGCAGCGTCTCCCGCCTGCGCACCGAAGCCCCGCTCGCCGATCTCGATGCCGCAGGCACCGAAGGGGGCGGCCGCCCGCCCGCGGAGGCCGCCCCGGCACCCGCGCCGGCCAAGGCGCCGCCGCCGCGTTCCACGTCCGAGCGCATGGCCGCCACGCTGCGTCGCGCGAACGAGGCGCTGTCCCCGCGCGCGCTGCGCCGGCTGCTGGCCGACCTGCAGGCGGTCGCGGCGCCGCAGTCGAGCGAAGTGGAAGGCGGCCGGCAGGCCGAGGCGGTGGCCGCCTGGTATGCGGAGGCCAAGCCGGAAGAGCGCCGCGACATGTGGCTGCTGATGTGCGAGCAGTTCGCGCCGGACGCCACGCGCTTCAGGACGGCGCAGAAGCGCTACGAGGCCGCCGCCGGCACCGAGGACGAGGCCCATGCGGAGGTGCACCTGCGCCGCGCGCTGGTGTCGCCGCGCACGCGGCTGCTGCAGCGCTTCGCGGTGTTCCCGCAGGGCATGCGCTTTCTCGTCGATCTGCGCGCCGAACTGCTGCCCCAGCTCAAGGGCGACAAGCGGCTGCTGCCGCTGGATGCGGAGCTGGAGCAGCTGTTCTCGACCTGGTTCGACGTGGCGTTCCTGCAGCTGCAGCGGCTGTCGTGGGACTCGCCCGCGTCGCTGCTGGAGAAGCTCATCAAGTACGAGGCGGTGCACGACATCCGCAGCTGGGCGGACCTGAAGAACCGGGTGGGCAGCGACCGCCGCTGCTACGGCTTCTTCCATCCGCGCCTGCCGAACGAGCCGCTCATCTTCGTGGAGGTGGCGCTGGTGAACGAGATCTCGGACAGCATCACGCCGCTGCTCGACGAGGACGGCGCGGCGGTGGACATCGCGCGCGCCAACACGGCGATCTTCTATTCGATCAGCAACACGCAGACGGGACTGCGCGGCGTGAGCTTCGGCGACTCGCTCATCAAGAACGTGGTGGAGACGCTGTCGGCCGAGTTCCCGCGGCTGCGCACGTTCGCCACGCTCTCGCCGATTCCGGGTTTCCGCGCATGGTTCGGCAAGCACTGCGCGGGCATGCTCGAAGCCATGGACGACAAGCGCCGCGCCGAACTGGGCCGTGCGATCGGCGCGGAGGCACCGCAGGCCGCGCAGGTGATCGCCGCGGCCGAGAAGGCGCTGGAGCTGCCCGTGAAGTCGCCGCTGCGGCAGTGGGTGCTGCACTGCGCGGCGCGCTACCTGGGGCGCGAGCTGCAGGACGGCCGCCCCGTGGATGCGGTGGCGCGATTCCACCTCGGCAACGGCGCGCGCGTGGAGCGGCTCAACTGGGCGGGAGACCCTTCGCCCAAGGGGCAGAAGCAATCGTTCGGCCTCATGGTGAACTACCTCTACGACCTGAAGCGCATCGACAAGCACCGCAGCCTGCTCGCGCAGGGCCGCGTGCCGGTGTCGGGCGACATCGAGAGCCTGTGCCGCGACTGAGGCATCGCGCTCCGCTCCGCCCGGCCGGTGGAGCGGTGGAGCGGTGGAGCGCTCGGCGCCTGCGGCACGGCCGTTGTGGGTGGTCCACGGGTTTTGAAAGGCGGCAGGGCCTGTGCCGCCCTTGCGTATCGGATCGGAAGAAGAGACGAAAGAGTGCCCCCGGCGGGCGCGGCGCTCCGGCGGCGCGGCCGACCTCTACAACGACGACAGGAGACAAGACCGATGCCAGTGATTCCTTCCCAGGCGCCCGATGCGGCGCTGCACCGCCGTGCCGTATTGCGCGGCGCCGCCGCCACGGGCCTCGCGCTCGCGGCGGGGCGTGCCTTCGCGAACGACCCGTGGCCGGCCAAGCCGGTGACGCTGGTGGTGCCGTTCCCGGCCGGCGGGGGCACCGATGCGTTCGCCCGGCCGCTCGCCGCGCAGTTCGCCAAATCCACCGGCAAGACGCTGGTCATCGACAACCGCGGCGGCGCGGGCGGCACGGTGGGCGCGAGCTACGCGGCCAAGGCCGTGCCCGACGGCTACACGCTCTTCATGGGCGGCACCCACCACGTGATCGCGCCGTCGATGTACCCGCGCCTCGACTACGACATCGAGAAGGACTTCATCCCGCTCGCGCTGCTCGCCAACGTGCCGCAGGTGCTGGTGGTGAACCCGCGCAACGTGCCGTTCGCCGCGTTCCCGGCGTTCCTCGACCACGTGCGGCGCAATCCGGCCAAGCTCAACTACGCCTCGGCGGGCTCGGGCACCTCCCACCACCTGGCCGGCGAGCTCTTCAAGCTGCAGTCCAACACCTTCATCACGCACATCCCGTACCGGGGCGCGGGGCCCGCGCTGCAGGACCTGATCGGCGGCAACGTGGACATGATGTTCGACGGCCTGGGGTCGTCCGCCGCGCACATCAAGGGCGGGCGCATCCGCGCGCTGATGGTGTCGGGCAAGCAGCGCAACCCGGCGTTCCCGGACGTGCCCTGCGCGGCCGAGGTGGGGCTGCCCGACTACACGGTGACCACGTGGTACGGCCTCTGGGCGCCGAAGGGCACGCCGGCGGACATGCAGGCGCGCATCGTGGAGGAGGTGCGCCGCATCGGCACGGCCGACGACATCAAGGCCGTGTGGGCGAAGAACGGCGCCGACTACGGCGGCCTCACGCAGGCGCAGTTCGGCACGATGGTGGGCGCGGAGGTGAAGCGCTGGGCCCAGGTGGTGAAGGCCTCGGGGGCGAAGCTGGAGTGAGCCTCCCCTGAGGTACGGCGTCTGCTCGCATGGGCCTGCTCCGCGGCCATCGGACGAGCGGCGCCGTGGTGGTCCGTGCGCCGCTGGGCGGAGTGGCCTGGGAGGGTGGCAGTGGTCTTTGCAGAACGAGGGGATATGAATGGCGGGTGAGATCGGAGTGGTGTGGCCGGAGGGCGCGGCTCAGGACTGGCGGGGCATCGTGCGTGTCACGCTGCGGAATCCGGGGCGGCTCAATGCCATGTCGCGGGCGATGTGGCGGGAGTTGCGCGAGGTGTTCGAGGCCATCCAGGCCCGGGCGGATGCGCGCGCCGTGCTGATCGAAGGGGAGGGCGAAGCCTTCTGCGCGGGCGGCGACATTTCCGAATACCCGTCGTTCCGGTTCAACCCGGACAGCCTGCGCGATTTCCATGAAGGCGACGTGTGGGGCGGGCTGTCGGCGATGCTGGAGTGCGACGTGCCGATCGTGGCCGCGATCCGTGGTGCCTGCATGGGTGCGGGCGTGGAGATCGCGGCTTGCTGCGATGTGCGGTTCGCCGCGGAGTCCGCGCGCTTTGGTGCGCCCATCGCCCGGCTCGGGTTCCCGATGGCGCCGCGGGAGGCTGCGCTGGTCGCGCAGGCCGTGGGCGATGCGCTGGCTCGCCGCATGCTGCTGGAGGCGGCCACGTTCGGCGCCGAGCCCCTGGCTGCGCAGGGGTTCCTTGCGGCCGTGGTGGCGGATGGCGCGCTGGACGCGCACGCCTGGGCGGGCGCGGAGCGCATCGTCGCGCTGGCGCCCCAGGCGGCACGGCTCAACAAGCGGACGCTGCGCGCGTGCCGGCAGCCCGGAAACGGCGACGGCATGCAGGCCGCACCCGATCCTTATGCCTATGCGGCCGGTGCCGAGCACCGGGAAGGCATCGCGGCCTTCCTGGAGAAGAGGGCGCCGCGGTTCTGAGGCACGCACCGGCCACGCCTTCCTGCTCACCCTCCTTCCACGTTCCACGTTTCCTCTTTTTCTTTCTTTTTTCTTTCTTTCTGTCTTCCGCAACCATCCGCCCCACCATGTCGTTTCAACCGCTCGCATCGCCCGTTCCCACGCCGAATCCTGCAACGGCCGCTGGATCACAGAATCTCTACAGCACCCTGCGCTCTGCGTTCCCCGCGGACCTCGATGCCACCGCCGTCGAGGCCACGGCCCCCGACGGCACGCCGCTGCACTACAGCTGGCGCGACCTGGACCGCGCCAGCGCCCGCATGGCCAACCTGCTCGCGTCGCTCGCGCTACCCGAAGGCAGCCGCGTGGCCGTGCAGGTCGAGAAGTCGGTCGAGGCCATGATCCTCTACCTCGCCACGCTGCGCGCGGGCTACGTGTTCCTGCCGCTGAACACGGCCTACCAGAGCGGCGAGATCGAATACTTCATCGGCAATGCCGAACCCGCCGTGGTGGTGTGCACGCCGGCGAATTTCGGCTGGGTGTCGAAGATCGCCTTCACCGCCGGCACGCAGCACGTGTTCACGCTGGGCGAGGACCGCAACGGCAGCCTGCTGGAGCGCGCCGCGCACCAGGGCGACGAGCACACGCCCGCGGCCCGCTCGGCGGGCGACCTCGCCGCGATCCTCTATACGAGCGGCACCACGGGCCGCAGCAAGGGCGCGATGCTCACGCACGGCAACCTGCAGTCCAACGCCGAGACGCTCAAGGACTACTGGGGGTGGACGGCTACCGGAGGGCCTGAAGGCCGTGGCGACGTGCTGATCCACGCGCTGCCCATCTTCCACGTGCACGGCCTGTTCGTGGCCATCCACGGCGCGCTGATCAACGGCAGCAAGATGGTCTGGCTCGCGAAGTTCGACCCCAAGGCCGTGCTCGCCGCCATGCCGCGCGCCACCGTCTTCATGGGCGTGCCCACGCTCTACGTGCGCCTGCTGGCCGAGCCCGGCCTGACGCGCGATGCCGCGCGGAACATGCGCCTCTTCATCGCCGGCTCGGCGCCCCTGTTGATCGAGACCTTCAAGGAATGGCAGGAACGCACCGGCCACACCATCCTGGAGCGCTACGGCATGAGCGAGACCATCATGCTCACCAGCAACCCGTATGCGGCCGATGCGCGCCACGGCGGGCAGGACGAGCGCCGCGGCGGCACGGTGGGCTTCCCGCTGCCGGGCGTGGGCCTGCGCGTGGTGGACGACGCCGGCCAGCCGCTGCCCACGGGCGAGATCGGCAACATCCAGGTGCAGGGCCCGAACGTGTTCGCGGGCTACTGGCGCATGCCCGAGAAGACGCAGGAGGAATTCGCCACCGATGCGCACGGCGGGCGCTGGTTCAAGACCGGGGACGTGGGCCGCGTGGACGACCGCGGCTACGTCAGCATCGTCGGCCGCAGCAAGGACCTGATCATCAGCGGCGGCTACAACGTCTACCCGGCGGAGATCGAGGGATACATCAACGAGATGCCCGGCGTGGCCGAAAGCGCGCTGGTGGGCGTGCCGCATCCCGACTTCGGCGAGGTGGGCGTGGCGGTGGTGACCCCGAAGCCGGGCGCGCAGCTCGACGGCGACGCGATCGTCGCGCAGCTCAAGGGCCAGCTGGCCAACTTCAAGATCCCCAAGCGCTGCTTCATCGCCGCCGAGCTGCCGCGCAACACCATGGGCAAGGTGCAGAAGAACCTGCTGCGCGAGCAGTACAAGGGGTTGTTCGGCTGAGCTGGCGCGCGCCGGCAGGCGTCAGGCGGCCTTCGGTGCATCCTCCGTGCAGAAGATGCATTCGGCCGCCGGCGCTCCCGCGGCCGTGCCGTGGCTGCAGCAGTGCTCCAGCCACGCGGCCACGAGCTTGTAGACCGACAGGTTGGTGCGGGCCGTGGGCGCGCACAGGTAGTAGCCCAGCGGGCTCTCGAACCGGCGCCCCAGGGGCTCCACCAGCGAGCCGGCCTGCAGTTCGTCTTCCACGAGGCAGGTGGGCACGATGCCCACGCCGAAGCCGGACACCGCGGCGCGGATGATGAGCGAGTAGAGGTTGAAGCCCGGCCCGAAGCGGCTGCCGGCGGTGTCGCACTGGTGCGCCTCCATCCAGTCGTGCCAGGCGAGCGGCACCTCGATGTGCTGCAGCAGCGTGGCGTGCTGCAGATCCTGCGGGGTGCGCAGGCGCAGCGTGTCGCGCAATTGCGGACTGCAGACGATGCTGGTCTCCTTGCCGATCAGGTAGCGGGCATTGGCGCTCGGCCAGTTGCCGTAGCCGTACTGGATGGCCGCGTCGAATTCATGCGGCACCGCGAAATCGTGCGCATGCTGGTAGCGCACGAAGTTGAGCGCCACCTGGGGCAGGGTGCGCTTGAAGTGGCCCAGCCGCGGGAACAGCCACTGCGCCGCGAACGTGGGCGGCACCGAGAAATTGAGCGCGCCGCCGCTGCCGCCGTACGACATGAGCTGCGCCGTCGCCGACTCCAGCGCCGCCATCGCGGGCCGCGTGGCGTTGAGATACGTGGCGCCCGCATCCGTCAGCTCCAGCCCGCCCGCCTTGCGGATGAACAGCTTCTGTCCGAGGTAGTCCTCCAGCGATGCGATGTGGCGGCTGATGGCGCTCTGCGTCACGCACAGCTCGCGCGCGGCCATGGTGAACGCCTGGTGCTTTGCCGCGGAGTGGAAAGCGTTCAGTTCGGAAATGGTCGGGCAGAGGCGGCGCATAGGGCGTATGAGTACTGCTCATGGGACAGTGAGATTTTAGGCGTTGCAGCCGGGTGGCTCTGGCCCGATAAATGCGTCCGTGACACCCGTGTGACTCCCGTGCGCCCGACGCAGCCGCCCTCGCACCAGCGGGGTGCGGCACCGCCTGCGGCTCCGGCCGCGACCCGCGGCGCCATGAGTAATTGCGAAGCCGATCCCTTCTATCCAACGACATCCTTCATGACTTCCCTGCTGATCGAAAACAGCCGCGTCCTGGACGTGCACGCGCTCACGCTGCGCTCCGGCGTCTCGGTCCTGGTGACGGACGGCCGCATCGCCGCGGTGGGCGAGCAATTGCAGCCGCCGGAGGGCACGCAGAAGATCGATGCCCGCGGCATGACGCTCATGCCCGGCCTGATCGACTGCCACGTGCACGTGGTGGCGTCCTCGTTCAACCTGGGCACGGTGGCGAAGATGCCGAACGTGTTCACCATGCTGCGTTCGCTGCCGATCATGCGCGGCATGCTCGATCGCGGCTTCACCACGGTGCGCGATGCGGGCGGGGCGGACTGGTCGCTCGCCGAAGCGGTGCGCACGGGCCTGGTGCAGGGCCCGCGCATCTTCCCTTCGGGCAAGGCGCTGTCGCAGACGGGCGGCCATGCGGACTTCCGCCAGCGGAGCGACGACCTGGACGTGTGCTCGTGCGCGTACAAGCTGGGCAACATCGGCCGCGTGGTCGACGGCGTCGATGCCTGCCGTCTCGCGGTGCGCGAGGAGATCCTGAAGGGCGCCACGCAGATCAAGGTCATGGCCTCGGGCGGCGTGGCCTCGCCCAACGACCCGATCGGCAACCTCGGCTACTCCGAGGCCGAACTGCGCGCCATCGTCGAGGAGGCCTCCAACGCCAGCACCTACGTGATGGCCCATGCCTACACGCCGCGCGCCATCGCCCGCGCCGTGCGCTGCGGCGTGCGCACCATCGAGCACGGCAACCTGGTCGATGCGGCCACCGCCGACCTGATGGCGGAGATGGGCGCGTTCATGGTGCCCACGCTCATCACCTACGAAGGCCTCGCGAACGAGGGCGAGCGCTACGGCCTGCCGGCGGTATCCATCGCCAAGATCGACGCGGTGCGCGGGCAGGGCAGGCAGGCGATCGAGATCCTGGCCAGGGCCGGCGTGAAGATGGGCCTGGGCAGCGACCTGCTGGCCGAGACGCACTACCTGCAGTCCGACGAGCTGCGCCTGCGCGCCGAGGTGCTGGGCAACGGCCCGGTGCTGCAGCAGGCCACGCTGGTGGGCGCCGAGATCCTGGGCCAGCAGGGCCAGCTCGGGGAGATCACCCCGGGCGCCATCGCCGACCTGCTGCTGGTGGACGGCGACCCACTCGCCGACATCGCCTGCCTGCTGGGCCAGGGCGAGCGCATCCGCGCGATCGTCAAGGACGGCGCCTTCGTCAAGAACACACTCTGACTTCCAACCCGCATCCAGACCGGAGACACACCATGCAACGTAGAAACCTCATGAAGCTCGGCGGCGCCGCGGCCGTCCTGCAGTGCCTTCCCTCCCTCGGCTTCAGCCAGCAGGGCGATGTGTTCCGCATCGGCTCGCTCACGCCGATCACGGGCGCGGGCAGCCCCTACGGCCCGGGCATGCAGCAGGCGATCCGCCTGGCGGTGGACGAAGTGAATGCCGCCGGCGGCGCGGGGGGGCGCAAGCTGGAACTCTTCACCGAGGATTCGCAGACCAAGCCCGACGCCGCCGTGCTCGCCGCCAAGAAGCTCATCGAGGTGAACAGGGTGCAGGCGGTGCTGGGCACCTGGGCCTCGGGCGTGTCGCTGGCCGTGCTGCCGCTCACCGAGGCGGCCGGCATCATCGAGATGAACGTCTCGGGCGCGCCGGCCATCTCCACGCTCGACACCAAGGACCTGGTCTGGCGCTTCCAGGCGACCAACGACCGCTTCGGCGCGGCCTTCGCCGAGATCTGCGCCAAGCGCGGCTTCAAGCGGCCGGCCACGATGGCGTTCAACAACGCCTCGGGCCTGGGCAACGTGGAAGGCTTCACGCGCGTGTGGGAGAAGCGCGGCGGCAAGGTGGCGGCCCACGTCACCTACGAACCCAGCCGCCCCAGCTACCGCAGCGAGCTGCAGAAGATCCTGGCGGCCAAGCCCGACGTGATCGTGATGGGCTCGTACCTGCCGGACACCACCATCATCCTGCGCGAGTGGTTCCAGTCCGGCGCCGAGAACAAATGGGTCATCCCGGGCTGGGCGGCCAACCCCGACCTGGTGAAGGCCCTGGGCCCCGAGGTGTGCGAGGGCATCATCTCGGTGGACACGGTCTCCAATGAAAAGAGCCCGTCGTTCGCGAACTTCGACGCGGCCTTCACCAAGGCCACCGGCAAGTCCGCCGCCACCAACATCTACGCCGCCATGGCCTACGACATGGTGATTTCGCTGGCGCTGGCGATGGAAGCCGCGGGCGCCAAGGCCACGGTGGAGCAGGTCAACGCGAAGATCCGCGACGTCTCCAACGCGCCGGGCACCGCCGTCCACACCTTCGCGGAAGGCAAGGCGCAGCTGGCCAGGAAAGCCAAGGTGAACTACGAAGGCGCCTCCAGCAAGCTCGACTTCGACAAGTTCGGCGATGCGACGCCGGACTTCGGCGTGTACGTGATCGAGAAGGGCCAGCTGGTGCGCCGCGACGTGGTGTCCATCTCGGTGTGATCTTTTTTACTGCTTCCGAAAGGCAATGGCGGGGCGCCCACGGCACCCGCCAGGGACGATGCACGAGATGACGCAATGACCTGGATCGACTTCGCGAACCTCCTGATCAACGGCTTGATCGAGGGCCTGGTGGTGGCCCTGCCGGCGCTGGCCATGACCCTGGTGATGGGCGTGAACCGCTTTCCCAACGCCGCCACGGGCGACCTGATGACCACCGGCGCCTACGCCGCGGTGGCGGTGCAGCTGCTGGGCGGCGTGCCGCTGTGGCTGGCGGCCATCGCCAGCGTGGCGGTCACGGCGGTGGTCTCGGCGGGCTCCTACCAGCTCATCTTCCGCAAGCTGGCGGGACGGCCGATGGTGGCCTCCATGCTCGCGGCGATCGGGCTGGGCTTCCTGCTGCGCAGCCTGATCTCGTTCTTCGCGGGGCACGACCAGCGCACGTTCGAGATGCCGCTGGTGCGCGCCTGGAACTTCGGCGGCATCCGCATCCTGCCGACCGACCTGCTGATCGCGGCCATCGCCGCCGCGTGCCTGGCGGTGGTGTTCGTGCTGATCTACCGCACCAGCTTCGGCCGCCAGCTGCGCGCCGTGGCCGACAGCGCCGACCTGGCGCGGGCCAGCGGCATCCGTGCCGGCGGGCTGATGCTGTGCCTGTGGCTGCTGGTGGGCGCGCTCTCGTCCATCGGCGGCGTGCTGCTGGGCATGAAGGCCATCGTCACGCCCGAGATGGGCTGGGAGAGCCTGATTCCCGCGTTCGCCGCCATGGTGCTCGGCGGCATCGGCAGCCCGGTGGGCGCGGTGCTGGGCGCGCTGGTGCTATGCGTGGTGCAGGAGCTGTCGGTGCCGCTGCTGGGCCCGTCGTACAAGCTCGTGCTGTCGTTCGTCGTGTTGGCGCTGGTGCTGCTGCTGCGCCCCGCGGGGATCATGGGCCGCGTGCAACTGGTGCGCTGAAAGGAGCGAAGAACAACATGCTTGCCTATCTCTGTGCCATCGGCATCGTGGCCCTCATCTACTGCCTGCTGGCGCTCGGCCTGAACCTGCAGTTCGGGCTGACGCGGCTGGTCAACTTCGGCGTGGTGGCGTTCTTCGCCGTCGGCGCCTACACCTCGGGCCTGCTGTCGCTCCAGGGGCTGCCGCTGCCGGCATGCTTCATCGCGGCGGGCGTGCTCTCGGGGCTGCTCGCGCTGCCGATCGGGCTGCTGTCGCTGCGGCTGCGCGACGATTACCTCGCCATCGTCACGCTCGGGTTCTCCGAGGCGGTGCGCATCACGATCCAGCAGGAGAGCTGGCTCACCCACGGCGTGCAGGGCCTGCCGGGCCTGCCCAAGCTGTTCGCGGCATGGGGCCCGGGCGTGTCCGACACGGCGATCTTCGCGGTGCTGGCCTGCATCGTGGGCCTGGTGTGCTGGGGCACGGTGCGCCTCACGCGCAGCCCCTTCGGCCGGCTGCTGAAGGCCATCGGCGACGACGAGGCCGCGCTTTCCGCACTCGGCAAGGACCCGGCGCGCTTCAAGGTGCAGGTGTTCATGCTGGGCGCGGCGCTGGCCGGCGTGGCGGGCGCCTTCTACGCGCACTTCATCACCTTCATCACGCCCGAGCAGTTCATCCCGCTCATCACCTTCTACGTGTGGATGGGGCTGGTGATGGGCGGTTCGGGCTCGGTGCGCGGCGCCATGTTCGGCTCGCTGCTGCTGATGGTGTTCCTGGAAGGCTCGCGCTTCGCCAAGGACTGGGTGCCCGGCGTGTCGGAGGTCGGCATGGCCAGCCTGCGCCTGGCCGCCGTGGGTCTGGCGCTGATCCTGGTGACGCTCTACCGGCCGAACGGCCTGTTCGGAGGCCCGTCGAAATGAGCATGCTGCAAGTGGAGGCCGTGACGCGGCTGTTCGGTGGCTTCAAGGCGGTGGACGGTGTCTCGCTGCAATTGGCCGATCGGGAGATCCTGGGCATCGCCGGCACCAACGGCGCGGGCAAGAGCACGCTGTTCGCCGCGATCGCGGGCCAGCAGCCGGCCAACGCCGGGCGCATCGCGTTCGCGGGGCAGGACATCACCCGCATGCCGCCCTACCGGCGGGCGCGGCTGGGGCTGGTGCGCACCTTCCAGATCCCGCGCGAATTCAAGAGCCTGACGGTGCACGAGAACCTGATGGCCGCGGCCGCCAACCCGCAGGGCGAGCGGCTGCTGAACGCATTCTTCCAGACGCGCGGCCTGCGCGAACACGAGGCGCAGCTGGCGGCCAAGGCCGACGGCATCCTCGCGTTCCTGAACCTGGCGCGCGTGCGCGACGTGCCGGCCGGCGGCCTCTCGGGCGGGCAGAAGAAACTGGTGGAGCTGGGCCGCGTGCTCATGCTGGACCCGCGCTGCATCCTGCTGGACGAGCCCTTCGCGGGCGTGAACCCGGTGCTGATCGACGAGATCTGCGAACGCGTGCGCGCGCTGCAGGGCCGCGGCATCGCCTTCATCGTCATCGAGCACCATCTGCAGGCGCTCAAGGCGCTGTCGCACCGCATGATCGTGATGGACCGGGGCCGCATCCTGGCCGAGGGCGATCCGCACACGGTGCTGGACGACCCGCGCGTGCAGGAAGCCTACATGGGAGGGGTGGTATGAGCGCAGCGGCCATGAACAACGAGACCCACGGCGAGAGCCTGCTGCGGATCGGGCAGCTGCGCGGCGGCTATTCGGAGGTGGACATCATCCACGGCATCGACCTGGCCGTGGCGCCGGGGCAGATCGTGACCATCGCCGGCACCAACGGCGCGGGCAAGTCCACGCTGGTGAAGGCGCTGCTGGGCCTGCTGCCGCGCGTGGCGGGCAGCATCCACCTCGATGGCCGCGACATCACGCGCCTGTCGGCGGAGGACCGGTTCGACGCCGGCCTCGCCTACGTGCCGCAGGTGGCGAACGTGTTTCCCTCGCTCACCGTGCGCGAGAACCTGCAGGTGGTGCGCGGCGTGAAGCACCTCAGGCAGCGCATGGAAGAAGTGCTGGCCGATTTCCCCGCCCTGGTGGAGCGGCTGCCGCAGCCGGCCAGCAACCTCTCGGGCGGCGAGCGGCAGCAATTGGCCTTCGCCCGTGCGCTGATGCCGTCGCCGCGCATCATGGTGCTGGACGAGCCCACGGCAGCGCTCGCGCCGTCGCTGGTCGGCAAGGTGTTCGACATGGTGCAGAAACTGCCCGCCGCCGGCGTGGCCGTGCTGATGGTCGAGCAGCGCGCGCGGCAGGCGCTGGCCATCAGCCAGCAGGGCTACATCCTGGACCAGGGCCGCTGCGTGCTGCACGGCCCCGCGCGGGAGCTGCTGGAAGACCAGCGCATGGCGCAGCTGTATCTGGGCAGCCACTGAGCCACCCGCACGGCGGCGCGGCTTCAGCGCAGCACGAGCACGGGCACCGTGGAGTGCGTGAGCACGTGCTGGGTCTCGCTGCCCAGCAGCAGGCGCTTGACGCCCTTGCGGCCGTGCGAGGCCATCACGATCAGGTCGCAGTCGTGCTTGGCGGCCGCGGCGATGATCGCCTCGGCGACGAGGTCCGACTTGGCCACCACGGGCTTGACCTTCACGCCCTGCGCATCGCCCAGCTGCCGGATGCCGTCCAGCAGTGCCTGGGCGCCGGCGGCCCACTGGCTCTCGATGCGCCGCGCCTCGGCGGCATCCACCGGCGAGCCGCCCTCGAAGTAGCTGCGCGGGTAGCGCGGCACGACCTTGAGCGCGACCACGCGGCCGCCCGAGATCCGGGCCAGGGACAGCCCGTGGTCGACGGCCTTGCCGGACAGGTCGGAGCCGTCGGTGGCGATGAGGATGCGGCGGTAGGACATCTTCGTTCTCCTGGAAGAAATGGGGAGATGGCGCGGCCGGTACGGCCTTGGCGCATACCTGCAGAGTAGGGCGGGAAGGTTGCGCGTGTCTTGACATGGGTCAACGTGGACCGGCGCCATGGGGCCTAGCCTCCCGGCCATGATTTCCGATCCTTCCGTGCCGCCGGCCGCGGCCGATTCCGCCGCCGCGCTGCTCGACGATCCGCAGGAATGGTCCGCCTTCGGCCGGCCGCTCCCCGTGCCGGGCGGCACGCCCGATGGCGCACCGCCCGGCGCGGCGCAGCAGGGCGTGTGGGAATCGCACGTGGTGCTCGGCGGCATGCACTGCGCGGCCTGCGCGCTCACCGTGGAGGATGCGCTGCGCGCCGTGCCTGGCGTGCAGCAGGCCGAGGTGAGCGCGGCCACGCACCGCGCGCGCGTGGTGTGGGATGCGGGGCAGGTGCGCCCGTCCGGATGGATGGCCGCCGTGGCGCGCGCCGGCTACCCGGCCCTGCCGGCCTTGGACGCCTTCGCGCGCGAGCAGCGCCGGCGCGAGGGCCGCCGCGCCCTGTGGCGCTGGCTGGTGGCGGGCTTCTGCATGATGCAGGTGATGATGTACGCATGGCCCGCGTACGTCGCGCAGCCGGGCGATCTCACGGCCGAGATGGAACGGCTGCTGCGCTGGGCCTCGTGGGTCATCACGCTGCCGATGATGATCTTCTCGTGCGGCCCGTTCTTCGCGAGCGCGCTGCGCGACCTGCGGCTGCGCCGCGTGAGCATGGACCTGCCCGTGGCGCTGGGCATGGGCATCACCTTCGCCGTCAGCACGGCCGGCACCTTCGATCCGGCGGGCGTTTTCGGGCGCGAGGTCTATTACGACTCGCTCACCATGTTCGTGTTCTTCCTGCTCACGGGCCGCTGGCTGGAGATGCGTCTGCGCGACCGCACGGCGGGTGCGCTGGAGGCGGTGATGAACCGCCTGCCCGACAGCATCGGGCGGCGCGGCGCCGACGGCACGTTCACGCGCGTGGCCGTGCGCCGGCTGGCGGCGGGCGATGTGGTGCGCGTGCTGCCGGGTGAGGCTTTTCCGGCCGATGGCCGCATCGCGCGCGGCAGCACGCAGGTGGACGAGGCCCTGCTCACGGGCGAATCGACGCCGCTGCCGCGCGGCGAAGGCTCGGCCGTGGCGGCCGGCAGCTACAACCTGCGCGCGCCCGTGGAGGTGCGCATCGAGCGCGTCGGCGGCGACACGCGGTTCGCGGAGATCGTCGCGCTGATGGAGGCCGCCTCCGCGCAGAAGCCGCGGCTCGCGCAGCTGGCCGACCGCATCGCGCGGCCGTTCCTGCTGGGCGTGCTGCTGGCCGCCGGCCTGGCCGCCGCCTGGTGGTGGCCCACGGACCCGGAGCATGCGCTGATGGTCGCGGTGGCGGTGCTCATCGTCACCTGCCCGTGCGCGCTGTCGCTGGCCACGCCGGTGGCGATGCTCACGGCGGCCGGAGCGCTCGCGCGGCAGGGCGTGCTGGTGCGCAATCTGCAGGGCCTGGAGGCCCTGGCGGCCGTGGACACGGTCGTGTTCGATAAGACCGGCACGCTCACGCAGGACGGCATCCGCATCGCCGGCGTGCACCCGGCGCCGGGCTTCGCGCCGGCCGATGCGCTGGGCCTGGCGGCGGCGCTGGCGCGGCACTCGCTGCATCCGCTGTCGCGCGCGCTGGTGGAAGCGGCCGGGCCGCACGGCGAGGGCGCCGCTGCGCGCTGGAAAGTGAGCGACGTGCGCGAGGTGGCGGGGCAGGGCCTCGTCGCGCGCGTGGACGATGGCGAAGGCCGGCTCGCGCCCGCGTTGCTGCGGCTCGGCCGGGCGGCGGAGAGCGAGCCTGAATCAGTGCAGCAGATGGCGTTGTGCGCGGAGCCGCTGCCGGAAGGCACGGCTGCGGTGGTCGACGCGGACGGCACGCCGCACGCAGCCTGGCCCGCCGAGATCGCGCGCTTCGACTGGCGTGAAGACCTGCGCGCCGATGCGGCCGGCGTGATCGCCCGCCTGCGCGGTGCCGGCATCGCGGTCGAGTTGCTTTCCGGCGACCGGGCCGATGCCGTGGCGCGCGTGGCCGCGAGCGCGGGCATCGCGGTGGCGCGGGGCGACTGTTCGCCGCAGGACAAGCTCGACCGCATGCGCGCGCTGCAGGCCGCGGGGCACCGCGTGGCGATGGTGGGCGACGGGCTCAACGACGGGCCGGTGCTCGCTGGCGCGCACGTGTCGTTCGCCTTCGGCCGCTCCGTGCCGCTCGCGCGCTCGCGCTCGGACTTCGTGGTGATGGGCGACCGGCTCGCGATGGTCGAGCGCAGCGTGCGGCTCGCGCGGCGCACGCTGCGCGTGGTGCGGCAGAACCTCGCCTGGGCCGCGGCCTACAACGCGCTGTGCGTGCCGCTCGCGGTGGCGGGCTGGATGCCGGCCTGGCTCGCGGGCCTGGGCATGGCGCTCAGCTCGCTGCTGGTGGTGGCCAATGCGGCGCGCCTCGCACGCAGCGGGCGCGGGGAGGGCAACGGGCCGGACACCCCGGCCACCGCACCGGGCGCGGCCGTGCCGCAGGCCGGCGCAGCGCTCGCGCAGGGAGCCGTGTGATGGACATCCTCTACCTGCTCATTCCGCTGTCCGTCGTGCTCGTGCTGCTGATCCTCGTGGGCCTCTGGTGGGCCATCGACCGCGGCCAGTTCGAGAACGTCGAGCAGGAAGGCGAACGCATTCTTCGGGACGATTGATGCTCGTCAAATGCTCCCTGCCTCCCTCTCGTCAGAATTTGTAAGCAAACCAAAGAGGTGCCCGATGGATTCTTCTGTCTCGAACGCCGCGCACTACAACGACACGGTCGTGCGGCAGTTTTCAATCATGGCCGTCGTGTGGGGGGTGGTCGGCATGCTGGTCGGCGTGCTCATCGCCGCCCAGCTCGCCTGGCCTGAACTCAACTTCGGCGTTCCGTGGCTCAGCTACGGCCGCCTGCGTCCGCTGCACACCAACGCGGTGATCTTCGCGTTCGGCGGCTGCGCGCTGTTCGCCACCAGCTACTACGTCGTGCAGCGCACGGGGCAGGTGCGCCTGTTCGCGGGCCGGCTCGCCTCGTTCACCTTCTGGGGCTGGCAGGCGGTGATCGTGGCCGCGGCCATCAGCCTGCCGCTGGGCTACACCACGGGCAAGGAATACGCCGAGCTCGAATGGCCCATCGACATCCTGATCACGCTCGTGTGGGTGTCGTACGCGATCGTGTTCTTCGGCACCGTGGGCAAGCGCCGCGTGCGCCACATCTACGTGGCCAACTGGTTCTTCGGCGGCTTCATCCTCGCGGTGGCTCTGCTGCACGTGGTCAACAGCGCGGAAGTGCCAGCGGGCTGGATGAAGAGCTACTCGGCCTATGCCGGCGTGCAGGACGCGATGGTGCAGTGGTGGTACGGCCACAACGCCGTGGGCTTCTTCCTCACCGCCGGGTTCCTGGGAATGATGTACTACTTCATCCCCAAGCAGGCCGGCCGCCCGGTGTACAGCTACCGCCTGTCGATCGTGCACTTCTGGGCGCTGATCTTCACCTACATGTGGGCCGGCCCCCACCACCTGCACTACACCGCGCTGCCCGACTGGACGCAGTCCGTGGGCATGGTGTTCTCGCTGATCCTGCTGGCCCCCAGCTGGGGCGGGATGATCAACGGGATCATGACCCTGTCGGGCGCCTGGCACAAGCTGCGCGACGACCCCATCCTGCGCTTCCTGATCGTGTCGCTGTCGTTCTACGGCATGGCCACGTTCGAGGGCCCGATGATGTCCATCAAGACCGTGAACGCCCTGAGCCACTACACCGACTGGACCGTCGGCCACGTGCACGCCGGCGCGCTCGGCTGGGTCGGCCTGATCACCATGGGCTCGCTGTACTACCTCGTGCCGCGCCTGTTCGGCCGCGAGAAGATGCACTCCATCAAGGCGATCGAGCTGCACTTCTGGATGGCCACCATCGGCATCGTGCTCTACATCGCCGCCATGTGGATCGCCGGCGTCATGCAGGGCCTGATGTGGCGCGCGGTGAATGCCGACGGCACGCTCACCTACACCTTCGTCGAGAGCGTCAAGGCCACCTATCCCTTCTACGTCATCCGCTTCGCCGGCGGCCTGCTCTACCTCGCGGGCATGGTGGTGATGGCCTGGAACGTATGGAAGACCGCCATGGCCGGCCGCTCGGTCAAGGTGCAGATCCCGGCCGTGGCACCCGCCCACGCCTGAACCCCTGGAGCGCTTTCATGTCCGACAACACAACGACAAAAGCCGGCTTCTCCCACGAGAAGATCGAGACCAACAACTTCCTCATGATCGTGCTGATCGTGCTGGTGGTGGCCATCGGTGGCCTGGCGGAGATCGTGCCGCTGTTCTTCCAGAAGTCGACCACCGAGCCGGTCGAGGGCGTGCAGCCCTACACCGCCACGCAGCTGCTGGGCCGCGACATCTACCTGCGCGAGGGCTGCTACAACTGCCACTCGCAGATGATCCGCCCCTTCCGCGCCGAGACGCTGCGCTACGGCCATTACTCGGTGGCGGGCGAGTTCGTGTACGACCACCCCTTCCAGTGGGGCAGCAAGCGCACGGGCCCGGACCTGCACCGCGTGGGCGGCAAGTACAGCGACGAGTGGCACCGCATCCACCTGAACAACCCGCGCGACGTGGTGCCCGAGTCCAACATGCCGGCCTATTCCTGGCTGGAGAAGACCGCGGTGGACCCGTCCGTCGCCGCGCCCCGCATGAAGGCGCTGCGCGTGGCCGGCGTGCCCTACACCGACGAGCAGATCGCCGGCGCGGCCGAAGAGGTCAAGGGCAAGACCGAGCTGGACGTGCTGGTGGCCTACCTGCAGGTCATGGGCCGCGCGCTCAAGTAACGGGAGGCCGCCATGGACATCACCACGGTGCGCATCATCGCGACGCTGGTTTCGTTCGCGCTCTTCCTCGGGATCCTGGTCTGGGCGTTCTCGCGCGGCAACCGGTCCCGTTTCGAGGAGGCCGCGCAGCTGCCGTTCGCCGAGCAGGACGCTCCCCTGAATTCTTTGAAGAACGAGAAGAACCATGAGTGACTTCACCCACAATTTCTGGTCGGTGTACGTCGTCGCGCTGACCCTCGGCGGCATCGCCGGCTGCCTCATCCTGCTGTGGATCACCTCGCGCAAGAAGGTCGAGCCGCGTGCGGACAACACCACGGGCCACGTCTGGGACGGCGACCTCACCGAGATGGACAACCCGATGCCGCGCTGGTGGATGTGGCTGTTCGTCATCACCATCGTGTTCGGCCTGGGCTACCTGGCCGCCTATCCCGGCCTCGGCCGCTTCACCGGCCAGCTGGGCTGGTCGCAGCGCGGCGAGTACGAGAACGAGATGGCCAAGGCGAAGGCCGAACTCGAGCCGCTCTACGCGCGCTTCGCGGCGATGTCGACCGAGCAGGCCGCCGCCAGCCCCGAGGCGATGGCGATCGGCGAGCGCCTGTTCATGAACAACTGCTCGCAGTGCCACGGCTCCGATGCGCGCGGCAGCAAGGGCTTCCCGAACCTGGCCGACGGCGACTGGCTGCACGGCGGCGCGCCCGCCAACATCCGCGAGACGATCGAGAAGGGCCGCATCGGCATGATGCCGCCCATGGCCGCGGCCGTCGGCTCGCCCGAGGACGTGCGCAACCTCGCGCACTACGTGCTGAGCCTGTCGGGCAGCCCGCACGATTCGCTGCGCGCCTCGCTGGGCAAGTCCAAGTTCACGGCGTGCGCGGCCTGCCACGGCATGGACGGCAAGGGCAACACCGCGCTGGGCGCGCCCAACCTGACCGACGATGTCTGGCTGCACGGCTGGGGCGAGGGTGCCATCACCGCCATGATCAACCACGGCAAGACGAACCAGATGCCCGCGCAGGCCGGCAAGCTCACCGATGCGCAGATCGGCGTTCTCACCGCCTACGTGTGGGGCCTCTCCAACCGGCCGGGCGCGAACACCGCAGCGGCCGCTCCGGCCCGCTGAACGAGGGGACCGCACGGGGAGCGCCGCCGGCCGGCGCGCCGCTCCCTTTTCGGCCCCGATGCGCGATGCGCAACGACCCGCTCCCACGACACGAGACCGCCGGCCGGCAAAGCAAAGCAGAACCCCCATGAAGCCCCCTGACGGACAGCCGCGCAAGGTCATCCCGATCGCCCCCGTTCCGGCGGACGGCGGATCGGCACAGGCCGAAGTCGTCTCCCTCTACGAAGCCCAGAAGAAGATCTACCCGCGGTCCATCGCCGGCGTGTTCGCGCGCTGGCGCTGGGCCATGGTCGCTTTCACGCAGCTGGTGTTCTACGGCCTGCCGTGGCTGCAGTGGGGCGAGCGGCAGATGGTGCTGTTCGACCTCGGCGCGCGGCGCTTCTACCTGTTCGGGCTGGTGCTCTACCCGCAGGACTTCATCTACCTGACGGGCCTGCTCATCATCTCGGCGCTCTCGCTCTTCCTGTTCACCGCGGTGGCGGGCCGTCTCTGGTGCGGGTTCGCCTGCCCGCAGACGGTGTACACCGAGATGTTCATGTGGATCGAGCACAAGGTGGAGGGCGACCGCAGCGCGCGCCTGCGGCTCGACAACGGACCCTGGACCTTCGAGAAGGTCCGCAAGAAGGCGCTCAAGCAGTTCCTCTGGATCGCCGTCTCGGCATGGACGGGCTTCACCTTCGTGGGCTACTTCGTGCCGATCCGCGAACTGGGCGCAGAGGTGATGGCGCTGCAGGGATCGTGGCAGCTCTTCTGGGTGGCGTTCTACGGTTTCGCCACCTACGGCAATGCCGGCTTCCTGCGCGAGCAGGTCTGCAAGTACATGTGCCCGTACGCGCGCTTCCAGAGCGCGATGTTCGACAAGGACACCCTCGTCGTCACCTACGACGACGCGCGCGGCGAGCCGCGCGGCCCGCGCAACAAGTCGGTGGACCACCGCGCGAAGGGCCTGGGCGACTGCATCGACTGCACCCTGTGCGTGCAGGTCTGCCCGGTGGGCATCGACATCCGCAACGGCCTGCAGTACGAATGCATCGGCTGCGGCCTCTGCGTGGATGCGTGCAACACCGTGATGGACAAGATGAAGTACCCGCGCGGGCTCATCCGCTACTCCACGCAGAACGGCGTGGCGAACCGCTGGACGCAGTCGCAGATGCTGCGCCGCGTGCTGCGGCCGCGCGTGCTCATCTACACCGCCGTGCTGGTGGCGCTCAGCGCCGGCATGCTCACGAGCCTGGCGCTGCGCACGCCGCTCAAGGTGGACGTGGTGCGCGACCGCGCGGCGCTCTCGCGCATCGTCGCGGGCGGGCGGCTGGAGAACGTCTACAGCCTGCAGATCATGAACGCGACCGAGGCGCCCCAGCGCTACCGCATCGCGGCCACGGGCATGGAAGGGCTGGTGGTGGCGTCCGACGCCGAACTGGAGATCGGCGCGGCGCAGTCGCGCTGGGTGGCCGTGCGGCTGCAGATCCCCTACGGCTCGGCCGCGCCGGGATCGCATCCGGTGGCGTTCGACATCGAGGCACTGGGCACGCATGCCCACGTGCGCGAGAAGTCCATCTTCCTCGTGCCGCGCTGAGCGGCATGCAGAGGGTGGGGATTGGTGTTATTCGGTATTGGCGTGCCCCGCGACCGCATGGTGTGATGGGCGCGCGACGAGGAAGAAGGAGCCAGATCATGACGACAGCAACCCATGCAGCGGCGACGGCCGGCGGCAGCGCGGCCGGCACGGCAGCCCAACCCTGGTGGAAGTTCGGCCACGTGTGGATGGTGATCGCGGGCCCCGCGATCGTGGTGGTGGCCGGCACGGCCACCGCATGGCTCGCCGTGCGCCAGCCCGACCCGGTGGTGGCCGAGGACTACTACCGCCAGGGCATCGAGATCAACCGCACGCTCGCGCGGGAACGCGCGCGTGCCGGCATGGAGCCGGCGATGAAGGCACGCAACCACGCCGCCACGCCGCAGCAGGACCAGCCGCGCTGAAGTGGCCTCGCCCCGGCGGGCCGCCGCTTCCGGTAGCAGCAGATGCAACGCAAAGGAGGAGATCGCGATGAAAGCCCAGCGCCTGATGTGGATCGCCTGGCCCGCCTTCCTGGTGGCCGGCCTGATCGAAATGGTGGTGTTCGCCTTCGTGGACCCGGCCGCCCTGCACTGGGCCGACCAGCCCCTCGCCCTCTCGCGCGAGGGCGTCTACACGGTGGCGTTCTTCGTGTTCTGGGCGCTGTGCATGCTCTCGGGCGCGCTCACCACGCTGCTGTCGATGTCGCCGTTCGAACTCAACCGCTGCCCCGTGCCCACGGGGGAGCGCCCGCTGGAATGCGGCAAGTTCATGCAGTGATGCGCACAAAGCACGGTCGTCGAACACGCATTGCCTCACCCGCCAAAAGGCCGCGGAGCAGGCCATGCCGGCAGACGCCGTGGAGCGGGCTTCGCCCGGCCACCGGCGCCTCAGGGGGATGTCAGTGGCAAGCCTGGCTGTTGACTATCCGCTTGAGCGCATCCGGCTCGACGATGCGCACGTGCCGCTGCTTGACCTCGACGATGCCTTCCTCGACGAACTTCGAGAACGTGCGGCTCACGGTCTCCAGCTTGAGGCCCAGGTAGCTGCCGATCTCCTCGCGCGTCATGCGCAGCACCAGTTCGGACTGCGAGAAGCCGCGCGCATGCAGGCGCTGCACGAGGTTGAGCAGGAACGCGGCCAGGCGCTCCTCGGCGCGCATGCTGCCGAGCAGCAGCATCACGCCGTGCTCGCGCACGATCTCGCGGCTCATGATCTTGTGCACGTGGTGCTGCAGCGCGGTGACCTCGCGCGACAGCTCCTCGATGCGGTCGAAAGGCATCACGCAGACCTCGGCGTCCTCCAGCGCGACGGCATCGCAGGTGTGGTGGTCGCTCACGATGCCGTCGAGCCCGATGATCTCGCCGGCCATCTGGAAGCCCGTCACCTGGTCGCGCCCGTCCTCGGTGGCCACGCAGGTCTTGAAGAATCCCGTGCGGATGGCGAAGAGCGACGTGAAGGCCTCGCCGTTGCGGAACAGCGTGGCGCCGCGCTTGACCTTGCGGCGCGTGGCCACGATGTCGTCGATGCGCTGCAGCTGCTGGTCGTTCAGGCCGAGCGGCATGCAGAGTTCGCGCAGGTTGCAGTTCGAACAGGCGACCTTGATGGTGTGAGGATTCATGGATGAGTGGCCTTCCCTTCGAGGCATTCCGGCCACTGCACGACTGCCGTGTACGGAGTGGACACGCGGTCAATGTGGCATACAACTGTGATGCGTCAATTGTGGCAGCGACACGCTTCCAAATGCTTGACCGATGTCAAGGACGCGGGCGCGGCACCTGGTGCACATTGTGGACCGACAAGGAATTCCGCACCATGAACGCTGTGACTCCCGAGCTTCTGCGCCGCTTCGACGTGCCGGGGCCCCGCTACACCTCCTATCCGACCGCCGACCGCTTCGTGGAGGCCTTCGGCCCGGACGAGTACGTGCTGGCCCTGCAGCAGCGCCGGCTCGGCTCGGCCGCCAAGGCCGTGCCGCTCTCGCTCTACGTGCACATCCCGTTCTGCGAATCGCTGTGCTACTACTGCGCGTGCAACAAGATCATCACGCGCCATCCCGAGCGCGCCGACGTCTACCTGCGCTACCTGAGCCGCGAGATCGATCTGCACATGGCCCACTGCGCGCCGGGCCAGGCCGTGAGCCAGCTGCACATCGGCGGCGGCAGCCCCACCTTCCTGAGCGACGACGGGCTGCAGGAACTCATGAACATGCTGCGGCGCAGCTTCACGCTCGTGCCCGGCGGCGAATACTCGATCGAGGTCGATCCGCGCACGGTGGACGCGCAGCGGCTCGCCAGGCTCGCGCAGCTCGGCTTCAACCGGCTGAGCTTCGGTGTGCAGGATTTCGACCCGGCCGTGCAGAAGGCCGTGCACCGCGTGCAGCCCGCCGAGCAGGTGTTCGCGCTCGTGCAGGAGGCGCGCCGGATCGGCTTCGAGTCGATCAACGTGGACCTGATCTACGGCCTGCCCCGGCAGACCACCGAATCGTTCGACCGCACGCTCGCCCAGGTGGCAGAGCTGCGGCCCGACCGCATCGCGCTCTATGCCTATGCCCACCTGCCCGAGCGCTTCAAGCCGCAGCGGCGCATCGTGTCGGCCGAGCTGCCGATGGCCTCCGCCAAGGTCTCGATGCTGTCGCGCTCGCTCAACGCCTTCCAGGACGCGGGCTACGTGTACGTGGGCATGGACCATTTCGCGCTGCCGGACGACGCACTGGCCGTGGCCAAGCGCCAGGGACGGCTGCACCGCAACTTCCAGGGCTACAGCACGCAGCCCGACTGCGACCTCATCGCGCTGGGCGTCTCGGCGATCGGCCGCGTGGGCGCCACCTACAGCCAGAACGCCAAGACGCTCGACGAGTACTACGACCTGATCAACCAGGGCCGGCTGCCGGTGGTGCGCGGCCTGGCGCTCACGCGCGACGACCTCGTGCGGCGCTCGGTCATCATGGCGCTGATGTGCCAGGGCGAAGTGCTGTTCGAGCCGATGGAGCAGTCGTGGCTGATCGACTTCCGCCGCTACTTCGCGGCCGAGCTGGAAGTGCTGGGCGGCATGGCCGGGGACGGCCTGGTCACGCTGGGCGACGATGGCATCACGGTGACCGAAATGGGCTGGTTCTTCGTGCGCGGCGTCGCCATGGTGTTCGACCGCTACCTGCAGGCCGACCGCACGCGCGCCCGGTTCTCGCGGATCATCTGAGCCGCCGAGCCGCACCATGCCCGATGCCCTGATCTGGACGGCCTTCGCCATGGGACTGGCGGGCGGACCCCACTGCCTCGCGATGTGCGCGGCACCCTGCGGCGCGATCATCGGCGGTGCGGACGCGGGCGCGGGACGCCGGGACGGGCTCCGCGTGCAGTGGATGGCCGTGGCGCCGGTGGCCGGTCCGCAGACGGGGGGCGCTGCCGGAGCCCGTACCGGCATTGCCGGCCCGGGAGGGGGTGTCGCGCGGGCGGCATGGTTCCACCTCGCGCGCCTGGCCGGCTACGCGCTGGCCGGCGCCACGGCCGCGCTGGCCATGGACCGGCTCGCCTGGCTCACCCAGCAATCCGCCGCGCTGCGCCCCGCGTGGACCCTGCTGCACGTGGCCATGCTGGCCTGGGGCGTGCTCATGGCGCTGCAGGCGCGGCAGCCCGCCTGGGTGGAGCGCGCCGGCCGGTCGGCATGGGCCCGGCTCGGGCCGGTGGTGCGCGCGCCGGGCGGCGTGGCGGCGGCGGGCCTTGCCTGGGCCCTGATGCCGTGCGGCCTGCTTTACTCGGCGCTGCTGGTGGCGGCGCTCGGCGGCGGCGCCGCGCAGGGCGCGGCGGCGATGGCGGCGTTCGGGCTGGGCAGCGGCCTCTGGCTCGTGGGCGGCTCGTGGGCATGGCGCCGCCTGCGGTCCCGCGTGGATGCCGCGCGCGCCACCTGGGGCACCCGCATCGCCGGGGTGCTGCTGGCCGCCGTGGCGGGCTGGGCCCTGTGGATGGATACAGCGCGCCGGGCCATGGAACTCTGGTGCCGCTGAGCCGGCAAATTTTCCGCGCTTACCGAAACAGGTGCTGACGAAGTAGTGATAATGGTTGCGAATGAGGGGGGTTACGAGCCTTCCGTCATCGCGAATCCTGTGAATCCATCCCTTCTCATCGACGTTGCCCGGCTCCGCGTGGGCATGTACATCCAGCTCGACCTCGGGTGGATGAACCACCCGTTTCCGGTCAGCAGCTTCCGCATCGCCTCCGCCGAGCAGATCGGCACCCTCCGGTCCCTCGGCCTCCAGCAGGTGCGCTGGGTGCCGGCACGCAGCGATCCCGAGGTGCGCGAACTGCCCGAGGAGGCCGCCGCGGAGGAGGGCACGCACCCGCATGCAGCAGCGTCCCCCGACGCGGCCGATGCATCGGATGCCCCCGCGAAGGCCGAGCCTGCCAGCCTGCTGCAGGACCGGCTGGCCGCACAGCGGCGCTCGCTGGCCCGCTGCGACGAGCAGTTCGCGCGCGCCACCCGCACCTACGAGCGCCTGGCGCTGCACGCCGAACAGGACCCGGCGGAAGCCCGCCGCGCCACCGAGGTGCTGGTCCAGGGCTGCGTCAGCCAGCTCTCCGACCACAGCGAAACGGCCATCCGGCTGCTGTCCGAACGCGTCGGCACGCGCGCGGCCCTGCATTCGGTGAACGTGGCCGTGCTCTCGCTGCTGCTCGGCAAGACGCTGGGCATGCGCGGCGACGACCTCGGCGACCTGGGCATCGCCGCGCTGCTGCACGACCTCGGCAAGATCACGCTGCCGCCGCACGTCGCGCAGCCCGGCGCTCCCCTGGGCCCCGCGGACCAGGCGCTCTACGAGGCGCATGTGGGCGAATCCGTGGTGCTGGCGCAGCGCATGGGCCTGGGCCGGGCGGTGGTCTCCGCGATCGCACAGCACCACGAGCGGGCCGACGGCGGCGGTTTCCCGCTGGGGCTCAAAGGCTCCGAGCTCGGCCGCTCGGGCCAGGTGCTCGCGCTCGTCAACCATTACGACCGCCTGTGCAATCCCCTGCACGGCGTGCAGCCGCTCACGCCCCACGAGGCGCTGTCGGTGCTGTTCGCGCAGCACAAGTCGCGCTTCGACGCGAAGGTGCTGCAGTCCTTCATCCGGCTCATGGGGGTGTACCCCGCGGGCTCGATCGTCCAGCTCACCAACGAGCGCTATGCCATCGTCGTCGCGGTGGATTCGGGGCGGCCGCTGCGCCCGCGGGTGATCGTCCACGACCCCGCCGTGCCGCGCGACGATGCCCTGGTGCTGGACCTGGAGCAGGCGCGCGACCTCGGCATCCGGCGCAGCCTGCGGCCCGCGCAGCTGCCGCGCGACGCGCTCGACTACCTCTCGCCGCGCAAGCGCATCTGCTACTTCTTCGAGCGCGCCGTGGACGCCGCGGAAGCAGACATCGCGCGCGCCGCGGCGGACGGGGAGGCCGCGTGAACCGTTTCCCCGCCGACGCCGCATGGCGGTCCCTGTTCGAAGGACTGCCCGAAGCGATCTGGCTCGTGGACGCGCAATCGCTCGACGTCGTGCTCTGCAATCCGGCGGCCGTGGCGCTGGCCGGCCGGCCCGCGGAGGCGATGGAAGGCCAGCCCGTGTACGCCCTGGCGGCCACTCCCGAGGACGTCGCCTTCTGGATGCAGGACCTTCCCGCGCTGCGTGCCGGCATCCATTCGCATTCCAGCATGCTGCGCGGCGATGGACGGCTCGTGCCGGTGGACCGCCGCGTCGCGGCCATCGATGCCATCGGGCCCGATGGTGCAGGCACTCCGCTCCTCGTGCTCGGCATGGTGGACCGCAGCGAGCAGGCCGCCATCCAGGGCGAACTCGAGCGGCTGCTCTGCGAGCTGCGCGCCACGCTCGACTCGGCCGCGGACGGCATGCTGGTGTGCGACATGGCCGGCCGCGTCCGGGCCTTCAACCAGCGGCTGGCACTCCTGTGGAACCTGCCGGACGAGCTGCTGGTGGAGCGCGACGATGCCGCCCTCGAAACGCACATGGCGCGCCAGGTGGTCGATGCGGACGCCTACCGTGCGCGGCTGCTGGGCATCGCCCAGTTCCCGGAAGAAGAGACCACCGACATCCTGCACCTGCGCAGCGGCACCGTCATCGAGCGGCGCTCCGTGCCGCAGATCAGCCACGGCCGGCCGATGGGCCGGGTGTACTCGTTCCGCGACCTGACGCTGCAGCACGCGGCGCAGAAGCGCATCGAGCAACTGGCCTACAGCGACGTGCTGACGGGCCTGCCCAACCGCCTGCTGCTGTCGCGCTGCGTCGCCTCGGCGATCGAAGAGGCGGCCGTGTCGGGCGGGGGCTTCGCGATCCTGTTCATCGACCTGGACCGCTTCAAGATCATCAACGATTCGCTCGGGCATCTGTTCGGCGACCGGGTGCTGCAACTGGTGGCCCGGCGCCTGCAGGGCTGCCTGCGCCAGAGCGACATGCTGTGCCGGCTCGGCGGCGACGAGTTCGTCATCCACCTGCACGCCAGCGGGGCGGAGGTGGCCGAGAGCGTCGCGCGCCGCATCCTGGACGAGATGCGCCAGCCCTTCATGCTCGACGGCATGGGATTCTCCATCCAGTGCAGCATCGGCATCGCGCTGCATCCGCGCGACGGCGCCACGCTGGACGATCTCATCAAGCAGGCGGACACGGCGATGTACCGCGTCAAGGAGCGCGGCCGCGGCAGCTACGGCTTCTACCTGCCGCAGATGAATGCCGACCTGCTCTCGCGCATGCAGCTGGAGCATGCGATGCGCCAGGCGCTCGACCAGGGGCATTTCGCGGTGCACTACCAGCCGCAGGTCGAGATGGCGACGGGACGCATCGTCGGCGCCGAGGCCCTGCTGCGCTGGAACGATCCGGTGATGGGCACCGTCTCGCCCGGCGTGTTCATTCCGCTGGCCGAGGAGTCGGGCTACATCGTCACCCTCGGGGCCTGGGTGCTGGAGCAGGCGATCCGCGAGGCGGCCGAGTGGATGCGCGCCGGCACGCCGCTCATGGTGGCGGTGAATGTGTCGGCACTGGAGTTCCGCCAGCCGGGCTTCGTGGAGCGGCTCGTGTCGCTGCTGCGCAGCCACCGCCTGCCGGCCTCGCTGCTGGAGCTGGAGCTCACCGAGACCATCCTGCTGCAGGACGCGCGGGAGATGGAGCAGCGCCTCGCGGCGCTGGCGTCGCTCGGCGTGGGGCTGTCGATCGACGATTTCGGCACGGGCTATTCGAGCCTGGCCTACCTCAAGAAACTCGCGATCCACAAGCTGAAGATCGACCAGTCGTTCGTGCGCGGCCTGCCGGACGACGAGAGCGACCGCGCGATCATCGAGGCGATCGTGCACATCGGCCGGGCGCTGCGCATCCAGGTGGTGGCCGAGGGGGTCGAGACCCCGGAGCAGCGGCAGGCGCTGCAGGCCATGGAATGCCACTACTTCCAGGGCTTCCTGCTCGCGCCGGGGCTGCCGGCGGAGGCGTTCCGCGCGCTGGTCGCGCAGCCGCATCTGCCTGCCGTGCCGTAGCTCCGCGGGGCCGGAAATGAAAAAGCGCCGCGGGGGTCGGCCGCAGCGCTCGGGGAAGAGGGTGCCTGCAGTAGCCACCGGACCCTCATCCTGAACCGGGGGTTCAGGGGGGCGAGGGCAGCCAGGCGTTGGGTTCATCTGACGCGAGATGATCACGCTCACCGGGCAATGTACCAAGCCCTTGCTCAGGGAGCATTGGTTCAAGGAAATATAAGGCCCGGCGGCACTGCAGACACCTCCATTGTAGGCACCTGGAGCGACCTTTGGAAGCGCAGGGATGCAGAAGGGGGCCGCTCAGGCGGGCCGGCCCTCCTGGCCGAGCGCCTGGTCGAGCCGCCGCAGCAGCGCCTCCAGGGCGTCGCCGCCAGCGGCGTCGATGGCGCCGTCGGACGGGTGGCCGGACGGGGCCGCTTCCGCCGCGGCTTCCGGGGCCGGGGGCGCCACCGCGGGTGCCGCGGCCTGCAGGGGGGCGTCCTGCAGGCTCTCCACGCTCCCCGCGGTTTCCGCGGTTTCCGGCGGGGAGACCTCGCTGCCGGGCTGCACCAGTGGATCGGCCGGCTGCGGCTGTGGCTGTGCGGCGCGCGCCTGGTGGTCGGCCAGTTCGAAGGCGAGATTCAGCGCCGCCAGCACGGCGATGCGCTCGCGTGCGCGCACCTTGCCGGCGTCGCGGATGCGGGTCATGGCCGCGTCCACGCGCTCGACGGCCTGCAGCAGCGTCTCCTGCTGCCCCTCGGGGCAGGCGAGCCGGTAGCCCTGCTGCATGATCTGCACTTCGATGTGGTTCATTCGGCGTCCTTCGGAGGATCGTTCGGGCCGGCGGGCGCGGCATCCGGCGCGGCGGGCAGCTTCTCGAGCAGCGCGTCCACGCGCGTGCGGGCGGTGTGCAGGCGCGAGCGGAGGGAGTCGCGTTCCTGCGTGAGCGAGACGACCTGGGCCGTGAGCAGGGCGTTGGCGCGCTGCAGTTCGGCATGGCGCGCGAGCAGCCGCTCCACGCGCTCCGTGATCTGGTCGAGGGGGGAAGGAGAAACCATCCGTCGATTGTAGGTGGCGATGCGTCCGCGCCACAGAGGCGAGGGCGTGCGTGTGCCGCTGGGCGGAGGGGCGAATGTGCATCGAAACGTGAACAGGCCCTAGAATCCGCAGCGTTGGTGCCTGCGGTGCTGGTTCACAGACCGCGGTTCAACGGGAAGCAGGGAGGTGCCGTCCGCCACGGGCGCGCCGAGCCTGCGCTGCCCCCGCAACGGTCCATGGAAGAAGCCGGCCGCCTTTCGGCTCGCCGGCCTTCTCGCCTCCTTCACGAAGCCACTGGGCGCCTTGAACAAGCGCCTGGGAAGGCGTCGGAGCGCGCCCCTCCATCAGCCCGGATACCGGCCAACACGGAGGCCGCACCCCGATGCTCACTGCCGGGGCGCGGCCGTGTCGCCCAATGCCGGCGGGGAGGCCGGCGCGGGCTCGCTTTCTGCCGATCGTTTCCATGCATTCTCCGACCCTCCGACTCCGCGGCGCCGCCGGCGCGCGCGCGACCCCGTCCCTGCGCGGCGCCCCCGCGGCGCTGGCCCTGCTGGCCGCAGCCCTGCTTCCCGCCCTGGCCGCCGCCCAGGCCGCGCCGCTGGGCGAAACCGTGGTCACCGCCAACCGCACGCCCCAGCCGCTCGCGGACCTCGTGGCCGACGTGTCCATCGTGGACCGCGAGACCATCGAGCGCAGCGGCGCCACCGGCCTGGCCGACGTGCTGGCCCGGGTGCCGGGCGTGGAAATCTCGCGCAACGGCGGGCCGGGCACCACCACCAGCCTGTACCTGCGCGGCGCCGAGCAGCGCTTCACCGCCGTCTACATCGACGGCGTGCGCATGGATTCGCAGACCACGGGCGGCGCGCCCTGGGAGGCGATCCCGCTCGGCCTCGTCGACCGCATCGAAGTGCTGCGCGGCCCCGCGGCCGCCGTCTACGGCTCGGACGCCGTCGGCGGGGTCATCCAGATCTTCACGCGCAAGGGCGAAGGCCCCGCGCAGCCCTACGTGGGCATCGGCGCCGGCAGCCACGGCACCTACAAGGCCGAGGCCGGCGTGGCCGGCTCGGCGGGCGAGGGCGGTGCCGTCGATTACGCGCTGGGCCTGGAGCGGGAGATCAGCGACGGCTTCAACGCCCGTCCGGTCGC
>Ga0308159_1000855_pt1 | contig 54422 bp, 68 predicted proteins | sample PhyCR1_FD_201040 | JGI IMG/M metagenome (GOLD analysis project Ga0308159, IMG submission 201040) | Phyllosphere microbial communities from UC Gill Tract Community Farm, Albany, California, United States - DLSLC.R1 | ecosystem: Host-associated > Plants > Phyllosphere > Unclassified | place: USA...
TTTTTGATGATGGAAAAACAGATATCCATGAGAGGCTACCAAATTATAAAGATATCCCTGTATGGCATATATTTGAAGGCTCAAATAAATCTGTTTTTAAATATCAGTTTTTCGATGGCAAAGTTAAGGGGCACTTAAACTGTATCCTGAGGATGTTTTTTTATGAGGGCTTTGAGGTGATCATCATTCCAAGATCCGAAAAGTTAGAGCTTGACTACGATTACAAGCCCGAAAGTATAAAGTAAGTAGTAATACAGAATCAATGTTTAATTTTTTTAGGAAAAACATAAATGAACGGAAATTAGCTAAAGCTAAAATTGAGCTATCTACCGTATTGCAACAGAATATTGATGACTCTGAAAACAGTATAAAGGAGTTTTCAACAATGATTGCTGATTTTCGTAAGCATAAATATCATCGTCATGATGCTTTTCTGAATCTTTGTGTCTTTTCCAGTATCGTTGAAATAGATTTAACCCTGCTCTTAGAGAGGATCCAACTTAGTAGTCGTATCCAAGAAAAAAAACTATACGCAAGAGTAATTGCGGTAACTATTGTTGATTATATTGAGAATATCAATGTACTTATCGGTAAAGACTGCATAAAGGAGCTTCAACTAAATCACATGGACCATTTTATTGATGAATTTAAGGCTTTAAATAAACGATTTTCAATGTTCAGAAAGGCAAACGATTTCTATCTAAGAGACATTCGAAACAATACATTAGCCCATAAGTGTAAAGATGCTTTAACTTTAAAACGCGCTATTGATAGAGTGGATCCCGATGAAATTTTCTCGCAGGGAATGGAAGTAAAGGCGTTTGGTGATGAGTTCGTAAAAATTAGCACGAAAGTTCTTTATTTTATTATTGATTATATGACCCAAGGCAAAAAACTAAATGAGTAAGAAAGAACTAACGGCATTTTAGGAAAAAATATCATCTACTTTTTAATTTTGATTCTACCATAATATTTTAGAGTTTAATTTAAGCTGGAAATTTATGAGAATAAATTGAATTGCATATATTGGTTGCTTATATTTAAATGACGCTCAAATTAGTGATTGACAAAGTAGAATTTTCTGACCTTTATAAATTTTCAGCATCAGTTGGACTAATTCTAATTGGCTTATCAATAGCAACACCCTGGCTCATAAACCATGATGTTTCCTTTGTGTCAATGAAGTATTCTGATATAAATGACTTATCTGCCTCTGGGAAAGCTATAATTACGAAACAACAGAAAACCTTAGAACTTATAAATAACAATATTATTTTTCTTTGTAGTTTTTTATTTCTGTCTGGAATTGCGCTACTTGCATGGTCAATAAAAAAATGGAACGAGAGACAAACTGTAGTAGATTCACTTCAAGACGAAGAACTTAAATCAAAACAGTTCCAGAATCTATCCATTGAAGAAAAAAGAGATCAAATTGCAGAAGAAAACAATATCGATACAGAAGAAAATGAAATTCAATTACCTTCCCCTGATTTAGCGCCAAAAGAGACATCTGCTGAATTTTTTCAAAATGCTGCAGAGAATATCATTAACAGCATAATTGATATAGAAAATAGGTTATACAAAAAGATATCTTCCGACGCAAGCGCCAAATATTTAAGTTTACAGAATATCAAATCAAATGAAGTTAACTTCGATATTTTATTGGAATCAAGATTCCAAAACCTTAAACATAGGATCATAGAAATACAAGTTTTCCACGTTAAATTAAGTCGTCAAAACTTAATCAGGTCTCTACATAGAATTGATTACGCAAAGGAAACTTATGAAAAAAACTCAGGTAAAAATACAGTTGCCGTGCTGTTGGTTGTTATTAATGATAATCTATGGGCAAATTCTGGATCAATAGAAAATTGGTTTTTTGAATACCCTAAATCGGCAGGGCTAAAATTAGTTAAAATTAAATCATCTAATGTTGACACCATAGACTCTGTTAAATTAGGAATCATCTCTAAATTGAACGGCGAATAAGTTTCTATCTAACCCTACTCAACAAACTTCAAATTTATAATTCCTCTTCCTTACAGACGTTCTCTATAATATTCCAGCAAATGCACCTCAGCATCCTTATCGTTATCACAAGGTACTATTGTTGTTATTTGAGGTAATGCTGATGACTTGGCTATTCATTCAATATCAAAGCTCACAGATGCCAGATTGGGTTGGTTGTCATATACCGCCAAATCCCCGCAACCAATAAAGGAGGCTGGGCGTTAAACTATTTCTTTTTGGACTTTACCGCACTGGTGTTCTTAAATAACTTATAAGACTGAAGAAGATTCGCTGTCATCGTTTCCCAAGTACTGGCGAGTAATACTCAAAGTCAAACATAGTGGTTCTTGTCACCGAACAACATGAAAGGTGAGGATTGGTTTTAATTACCCAGTATCATATCAATCAGAGGTTGCAACTTCCTGTAATACTTTTATTCTATATTTGAATTTAATAATTTCATATTATGTTTGGTCTATCTGCTCTCCCTACTGATTCATTTTACAAGTTCACAATGTTCGCTGGTATCTTACTTCTAAGTTTAACTTTATATCTTTCTTGGAGTACCAAAAGCGAACAGAGGAAGGATACCTCGTCAATTGATTCAATAGCTGTTGTAAAGAAGTATGATGGTTTGCGTTTAGAACGCTTAAAACAACTTGAAAAGAATGAAAAGAACCCTTTGATAAAAGATTCTTTAACAAATGTACATGAATTCTTATCTCAAAAAATAAGTCTTGCAACTATCAAAATCAAACAATTGCAAGGCAATGTCGATTTTATTGACAGGTTTATGGTACCCGCATTTGCATTTTTGTTTTGTGGTCTTACTTTTTTTGCTTTGGGTGCAAAAACATGGTTGAAGATCCAGCAAAAAAATGATGAGATTTTGGAGGTGCAAAGAAAAAATACAATTCTTGATAATCAGAAGCTTCAATTAGAAGTTGACTTTTTGAAAAGAAAGGCAGATGAATAAGGAGCTAATTTACAGCAAGCCTAACCAAGCATTACAATAAGTTAGACCATCCCATTAATAATGCCCCGGGATCTTGTAAAAGTTGCCCTAAGTGGATTAAAAAGGATTTTTGTAAAGGATTATAAATTTCAAAAAGTTGAAGTTACAGCGACGAGCCTAATTCCTGAAAGTGAGGTTCAATTAAATATCTTTAGTCCGTATAATGGAAGAAATAATAAACTTAGCAAAGTTTTGGATAACTTAAACTAGTATTACGGCAAAGGAACGATCAGGATAGCCAGTGAGGGGCTTATTAAAAAGTGGGATATGCGTAGAGGTTATTTAACTGCTGATTATACCAATTCATGGGATGATATTATAAAAGTGTTTTAAAAATGGTATTCGGATATATTAGAGTTTCAAAAACAACTCAGAATTTGGCACTACAGGAGAATGCTTTAAAATTGCACGACTGCAACAGAGTTTATTATGATAAAGAAAGCGGAGTTAAACACCTAAAAGAATGGGAACAACTGTATGGACAATTAAGAAATGGGGATACCGTTGTCGTTTGGAAAATTGACAGGCTAGGTCGGACAGCTTGGGAAATGATAAAATTAATGGAAGAACTAAGCGATAGGGATATCCGTTTTATCAGTATAACTGAGGGGATAGACACAGCTACACCAATGGGTAAGATTTGGTTTCAACTAAATTCCATTTTAGCCCAAAACGAAAGAGCCATTCTAATAGAACGAACAAAAGCCGGATTGCAAGCTTCCAAAGAAAAAGGTATAAAAGGAGGTAGGCCAAAGGGCTTGACGCCTGATAACGTAAGAAAGATGAAAGCGGTAAAGAAATTACGACTTGCAAAAGTCAGTATTGCAGATATTAAGAAAACATTAGACATATCTAGCAATGCAACTGTTTACAAATATATTAACTATCAGGAACCAAAATAATACTATCGTTACAATGGTGGAGCTGGTGCTGATCCGTTGCACTTAAGTTCTAAAACAATAGTATTATGAAGTTCGGCAGATCTTCTGGAAGAAAAAAAATACTATCGTTTTTGAAAGTCCGGGCGAACCTGGTCAAAACAAAATGATAGTAAAAGGCCTCATTAGAGACCTTAAATTATATATTATATTTTTCTGTGAGCGCCCCCATAATTAAATCTTTCAATGAAATATCTTGTTCAAGCGCAATACTCTTTAAAGTTTTTAACGTAGTTCTGGGTATTCGTAGAGGATAATTAGACATATCGATATCTAAATTGGCATCATTATTCTGTTTTTCTTTTGCTGTATTCTTTGCCTGTACAGGGGATTTTATAAGTGCATTAACCCCATTGCCTATATTTTTATTGTTACTTTCTAAGCCTCCAAAGTCTTTATTCTTTGCCATAATCTTAAATTTTTGTTAATAGTTCGTCCACTAAATCTGAATAATCCTTTGCTCCATTTGATGCAGGTGCATAATTAAAAATGTCTTTTCCAGATACTGGAGCTTCTGCAAGGTCAACATTCACACGAATTATTGTATTAAATAGGGTATCATTAAAGTGTTTCTTTACGCTTTCTCTAATACTTTTAGTTAATAATCTTTGCGGATTACATTTTGTAATGAAAACCCCGCCTATTGCCAGTGTTGGATTAAAATGCAGTTGCACAGTTTCAATAATCGTGACTAGCCTATCAATTCCCCTATAAGAATAAAAATCTGCTTCCAGTGGCACTAGTACCGTGTCGCATGGAACAAGCGCATTCATTGTTAGCATCCCTAAAGCAGGAGGACAATCGATAATAATGTAATCGTATATTTTTTTTAATGGCTCAAGTAGCGTAGCGAAAATACGTTCACGGTTTGGCCTTGATACGAGTTCTAATTCAGCACCCAGTAAATCCAATGAAGATGGAACTATGTGCAAATACTCCGTTATTTCCTGAATAGGTAAAGGCGTTTTATACTTAACATCGCTAATGCTTTCGTAAATTGACGTTTCTACATCTCTAATCCCTAAGCCCTCTGTTAAATTTGATTGTGGGTCGATATCTACTAGAAGTGTTTTTTTCTGCAATCGAGCCAGACCAGCACCAATGTTAAGGGCAGAGGTTGTTTTACCTGTCCCCCCTTTATGGTTTAAAATTGCTATTGTTTTCATTTGCGTACATCTTTACGCAATGATACATATATATATTTACATAAAGACGTTATGACGTCATTTATTTTTTAGTTGTTTTTCTAAGTTTGCTATGGTTTTGTCTTTCGTGCTTATTAGTTCAATATAAAGATCACGTTCAGCCTTTAATCTATTTATATCTGCCTGTAAAAGTTCGATAGTAGTGTCTTTTGTATCAGTATCCAATGGAGTAGACGAAATACTCAATTCTGGTTCATCAGTTGGCGTTTCTATATAGAACATTTCCCCCTTACCATCCAAAAACGTTATATTTATATGATGGACGAAGATTAACATTTTTTTTACTGTACCTGATATTCCATTTTTCCCTCGCTCAATATCAGAATAACCCCCTTGTGTTAAGCCAATGGAATTTCCAAACTCTTTTTGATTAAGGCCTAGAGCTTTCCTTATTTTCTTTAATTGTACAATTTCACTCATCGTTATAAAAATAGCTTTGCTTTATGTTAATCGAAAATTTATAGCAAAACCGTATATTTGTCGTATGCAAATACACAACTTCAAAAAAAGGCTTTGATTTACAGGCTGTAAAGATATGAAACTTTAGAATATTGCCTTATATCCGTATATATGCATATACATCTACAGAAAACCCATGAGAAAAGCTACAAAACTGGATAGAGACATTGTTGTCAAAATCCTCGCAGAATCATTCGATGAAAACCAAAGTGTTAACTACATCGTTAAATCCGACCAGAAAAGACAACAAAGAATTAAGGCTTTAATGTCTTATTCATTTGATGTTTGTTCACTATTTGGAGAAGTCTATTTAAATGAAGAAAAGACTGGGTGTGCTTTAATAATGTATCCGCATAAAAAGAAAACTACCTTAAAAACTATTTGGTTAGACCTTAAGCTCGTAGTAAACTCTATTGGTATAAGTCGGGCTGGAAAAGCAATGAGCCGGGAGTCGCAAATTAAAAGTCGTTATCCGAAAGAACCATTCTTTTACCTTTGGTTTATTGGTATTAATAAATCAGCGCAACATCAAGGAGAGGGTAGCAAGTTGCTTTCAGAAGTAATCAAAGAAGCAGAGAAACAAAGCCTACCTATCCTATTAGAAACATCAACTCTAAAAAATATACCGTGGTACACCAGGTTTAATTTTGAAATTTATGATGAGATAGAGTTTACTTACCCGTTGTTTATGCTTAAACGATCCTAAACGCATCATCTAATCATACCTCGATATTTTCCTATGAAAGTGTTCAATTCAGATATGGAATTGGTAACGCTGATATTTTTAATTAGCGAAGCCATCCTATTATTGTACCAAATCCTTTTTTATCTCCAAAATCCGATAGATAAAAAACAGGGTTACTATTTAATGCTCTTATTTTTGTTTGTGGTTTATAACCTCTTTGGCGGTCTGTTTCCTGATCCGCACCAAAACCTATCTATTGTAGTTCAGAATATCTTAGCGTATGGAAGTGGATTTGCTGTAGGGTGCTATATTCCTTACTATTTTTACAAAAGTTATAACCTGAAAGCTATTCGCTTTCATGTGTTTTGGGGAGTTGGCGTATTCTTATTTCTCCCTTTTCTCCTTTTCATTGTAATAGAATATATTATAACCGGTAAAATTATGCAATCAGTAAAACATGGCATGATCATACCTTTTATTTACAGTTTTTATGTAATGTATAATATATTTATTGCCATCCGTAAGAAACTAAAAGAAGATGGTCAAAAGGATTTTCAAATAATGCTATTTTTTGTTTCTTTTCTGCCCTGGATTTCATTGCCCGGTATTAGTTATTTTCAGGTTAGCCAACTTTTAGAAGTATCACTAATGAATACTAGCTTTGTGCTTATCTCCTTTTTGTTTTTCTATAATAATGTTAAAGAAACGAGGCAAAAAAACGAAATGCTTTCAAAATTATTGGCTGTTGATGATAGCTTAAGCGCAGACGAAAAGTTCATTTTAAAATGTGATGAATACAGGCTTACCAGCAGAGAAAAAGATGTAGCTATTTTGATTTGTCAGGGCTTAAAATATAAAGATATCGCAGACCAGTTATTTATATCTGAACGGACAGTTACTAAGCACAGTCAAAACATTTTCCTTAAAGTAGGAGTATCCAGCAAATACGATTTAACCAGGATTTTGGTATCTGCCTGATCCTGTTTTTTACAATCCCATATATACGTAATTCTGTATATGCGTATATGCACATATCCAAATAGGTAATTCTACGTATATTTATATATCCCTATATATCAGTCGTTTAATAAGAGCTACGTATAATTACTTACTCTATAAATACTATTGTTTCTGCATATAAATAGTAGTTCTTACGTATTTTTTCTCTTTCAATCTATCGCCAATTTTGGAATAACAATCACAATTGGCCGTTACCAGACTTCGCCTAAGCTTTTTAACCTAAGAGCAAACCAAAATCGAACCTGACAAGCTTAATGTGTTTAATGCATTATTATTGCTATAATTTTATTTAATTGATAATCAGTTATATATATTAAAAATATAGCAAAACAGTAAAAATACTTTGTAAAATATAGCAAAACCGTATATTTGTATATCTGTATATATGGTGTCAAATGTTTGCAGAAAAAGGAAGTACTTTGAATGGCAGGGAAGAAACGTTCCTGATTAGAATCAGGAATTATGTGCAGTTGTAATAACCCTTAATCATATGAGTATGAAATCGGCTTATTTTCAATGAACCATAGGCAGGCAGTTTTGCCCGTACGGTAAAGTAACGACGTGTGTATTCCTAAAATTTATATACAGGCAGGATTAATTAGTTAATCAATTGAGGTCAAACTCTCTGCCTGTACTAAGCCATTGGCTCAACCTTTTTCTTTTTGCTGTAACAGGTTTTTACAAAATGATATATAAGTATATCGCTATATCTACCTATGCACTTATAGGCCTATACATATTTACTTATATACGTCTATACGTATATATGAATATTTGTATATACGATTTTCAATTAAGGTTTTTGGATGATTTATAAAATAACGGTTATAGCCTTAATATATGTCCGTTTAGCTATATATGCGGCGATCGAAAACCAGGCGATTTTAATACCCAAACGGTTTGTTGTTTTTCATATTGCAAGATGTGTTTTCGTGTATCAAAAAACCCTGCGGCTTTTTCGCTCACTCTAACCTCTTGCCCTTTCATAAAATCCATTCGTACCTCATTAGATCTTATGAAATGGGGTAGGGAAAAATTCGCAACTCATTTTTCTTTTATCAAATAGCACAATATTATGGGTAGAAATAAAGGAGGGAGACCTCCAAAAAAAACAGAAGATAAAGCAAATCAACAAATTCATATTAGATTAACTCTACAAGAATACAACGCTTTGGGCCAACTGGAAAATGATACAGGATTAACCAGGACAAATCTTTTTAGAAAGAGAGTTTTAGAAAATCAAAGTTTCATTGTTACCAAAGATGTTATCACTCAATTATCAACCATTGGGGCCGACATAGGTAAGATTGGAAGTAATATTAATCAATTAGCTAAACATGCTAATACGATTACAAAGACCCATGACCTACCGCCAAATGTCGTAGCGGATTTCAACAATCAAATGAAGATTTTTCTCGAACAGGAAAACGAGTTACACAAGCTTTTCCGTTTGATGTACCGAATAATGAAAGGGTAATATGTTGGCCAAAATTCTTAACAGTAGCAGTTCTTTCAACGGAGTTAGCTACAATACCAAAAAAACAGAAAAAGATTTGGGCGAGCTGATGAAAGTTGAAAATTTCGGATACCTGCAAAATATTCCAAACCTCATGCCGGAGGAATATAAAAATTACCTTAAAGCATATTCATCTATCAATTCGGAAGTAAAAGAAAAACAGTTTCATGCCATGATATCATGTGCTGGAAGAGAATATGACAAATATGAATTAACAAAAATTGCCGATGCCTATATGAAAGAAATGGGCTATAGCCAAAACCCCTATATGGTCATCTTTCATAAGGATACAAATAATAATCATGTTCACGTTGTGAGTAGTAGAATACAGCCTAACGGTTTGAAAATACCAGACAGTTTGGAATATCTAAAATCAGCCTCAGCCATTCAAAAGATAATGCGAACCGATATCAAACACGACACCGCAGAAACTATAAAAAGGGCTCTCACTTTTAATCTGTCCAATTTACATCAGTTTAAATTATTGCTCGAGCAAAAGGGCTTCCGTGCTAGTAATGATGAAAGCAAAATTATCCTAAGAAAATTCGATAGCATACAAGGGGAAATTCAAATGCAAGAGGTTAACAAAAAAATTGAGCAGTATAAACCCGATAAAAAAAGGATTGCGCAGGTAAGGAAAATTATTGAAAAGTATAAGAAAACCTATAGTTCTGAAATCAGGCCAGTATTTGAGCCATCCAAAAGCAAAGAACTTAAACAGATCGGTTATATCTCTGATTTGGCCGATAAACTAAAAAGGGTAGGATTGGATGTAGTATTTCATGGTAAAAATGGTCTACCACCTCATGGTTACACAATCATAGATAGTAAGGGTAATACCGTTTTTAAGGGAGGGGAAATAATGGCATTAAAAGAATTTATTAAGAAACAAGAATTACAAGAAACTAAAACCAAAATTATTAAGATTGATGGTTTCAAAGAACAGGAAGCAGTTAATAACATCTTTAAAGGAAAGAATTTTGAAACTACCCTGGTAGAACTTTCAAAAGAAAAATTACAGGAAATATCCGCTTTTATAAAATCTGCAGTTCATGAGTTCGGTTCAATAAGCGAAGGATTGAACTTTCATAAGTTGGAAATATTTATAGATGTTGGTTCTGCCTATGTAATGGATAAAGAAAGCGGACATTTTATAGATGCCAAAAGAGTAACTAGTGAACAAGATTATTATTTATTGGCGAATAGTTCAGGACAATTACAGCAAAGAAAAAACGAAACAAAATCTATGCAAGATGACTATTCCCATTTATTTGAAGATCCAGAAAATGACAATGTTTCAGAATTTGAACATCAACCTCAACAAGAACAATCAGGCAGTTTACTAGAAATTATTCAAGACTTCGATTTGAATATTTCTGATGACGTAGACGATAGCCAAATACATGGCCGAAACAGGCGCAGGGAAAAAAAGGCAAGAACCAACACACGCTAAAAAAAATATTATGATAATACTGTTCGCAAACCAAAAAGGGGGAGTAGGCAAATCTACTCTAGCGGTACTCTTTTCAAATTATCTATCCTTAGTGAAAAACAGGGAAGTTGTTATTTTTGATATGGACAACCAACAATCAATTTACAATAAACATCAAGCTTCTTTGGTTTTGGAAAATCCACCACTTTATGAGGTGGAAACTTTAGAGCTTAATCAATTTGATATTGTTAGTGCAGTATTCAAAGAAAACCAAGATCAGATTGCAATATTAGACGTTGCAGGGAACATAGAGAACGATGCTTTAATCTCCATTTTTAAAGGGGTAGATTTAATCATTAGTCCTTTTGCATACGATGAATTTTCAGTCAATGCAACAGTTGACTTTTCATCTGTAGTAAGATACCTTAATAAGGACGTACCCATAGTTTTTATCCCGAATAGGATTAGAGCAAGTGTAAAATATGAAACTTTAGAAAGTGTCAATACTGGTTTACAGAAATTTGGGGCTGTAACACAGCCGATAACAGAGAAAATAAGTTTTCAACGGATTACTACCTATGAAACTCCACCAGAGGTAATACAGGTAATCGCTCCTGTATTTGAGCTAATCTATAATGAATTTCTAAGAAGCAAAGCCCATGAAAATGCAGTCCATTAGAGAATTAACCGCAAAGGTTAGGCAGGAGCGAGATAATACAAATGAAGAACATAAAGTTACTGAAATAAAGAAAGAGGAAAACCCGCCACCTCTAAAAAATGAACAACCCAGAAAAGAATTGCCAATACGACAGGCCTCATATGGTTCAGACTTGGAAAAGGTAATAAGTGCCATTCGTGAACTTAAGGTAAATGGCAGTAAAAAAATGCTCATAAGAATTAATGATAAACATTCAGCTATTCTCGGTCATTTAAAGAATGCATTAGATATAGATGTTACCCAGTTCATAAATTTTCTTTTGGATGATTTCATGGAGCGTTATCCCGATATCAAAACAGAAATAAAAAATTCACTTAAAAATTCACTTAAAGATTTATAATTATGAGTTGGTCAAAATTTACCATCATTGTTGTAGTAGCATACGTGGCCTACTACATTATCAATATCATTATTGATAGCATGAAATCACAAGGCACAACGGCAGTAGCAAGCGGAACCGACGAATTAACCTTTCAAGAAGATGTATCAGCTACAGAGGTTGAAGACCATGTGCCAATTTCAATACTCGAAGAAACAAACTACCAAAATGCAGACGTTGAAGAAGAAACTTCAAATACTGTATGGGAGAGGCAAGAAGAAGATACAGAGGAATTAAATCTGTTATCTCACAACATCAATCAATCAACAGGCGGTATTATACAAATGGCCGACCTAATTAAATTGGCTAAAAGTGACACCATCGATGTAAAACGAACATTTGTATTTTAATTATGAAACGAAGCAAAATAATTGACCATTCAAAGGTTGTGTTTTTCACAGCCTTTTTTTGTGCGCTCTGTTTTTCTGCCTTTGCGCAACCTGGTCTTCAAGAAATCGGCGACGCTACTAGAGAGGTAAAACGTAGCTACAATTCGTTAGTTAATTTGTGTTATGTAGTCGGGGCTATAACTGGTTTAGTGGGGGGAGCAAGAGTATATTCAAATTGGAACACAGGAAAGCATCACATTGATGCCCAAGTTGTGGGTTGGTTCTTATCGTGTATCTTCTTTCAGACCGTGGCCATTTTAATAAGCGCACTTTACGGAGTGTAAAACACTATCGTTTCGATAGGGGAGCAAGCGCAGATCCGTTCAGCTCCATTCATATTTTAATAGTATTTCAATACAGAGCAGCTCTGCTCGAGGAAAAAAAACGATAGCGTTTAAGCTATCCAATCAAGAACATTTCAATGTTAGTCCATAAATTTTTTAATCCTTTAATTTTTTTCTTATGAAAATGTCAAACAAATTCAAAAAAACGTTAGCCGTTGCATTCCTATGTGTTTTAAGCGGTCAGGTAGCAATGGCAGACGGTGTAACCGGTATCAATGCCGCAAACACATCTTTACGTCAGTATGTAGACCCGATTGCTACACTTTGCCTGGGCATAGGCGCAGTAGTTGGTCTAATTGGTGGTGTTCTAGTTTATATCAAATGGAACTCAGGCGATAAAGATATTAACAAAGAACTTATGGGTTGGGGCGGTAGTTGCCTTTTCTTAGTTCTAAGCGCAGTTGTCATCAAAGCTTTCTTTGGAGTGTAGCAGTAATGGCAAAACAATTTAACATTTATAGGGGCTTGCAAAAGCCCCTTATCTACAAAGGTTTTCAAGGAAAATTTATTGGTTGGGGTCTCGCTTCACTAGTGATATCCCTTGTATTGGGCGGTTTGATAGGTAGCTTAACAAGTATGGCACTAGGCGGATTTGTTTGCGTAGGTGGTTTAATTGGAGGGCTTTATTTCACAGCGCAACAGCAGAAAAAAGGATTACACTTTAAAACTAGGCATACAGGTGTATTCCAGTTTGGTACGGATTTTAAAAAATTGAGAAATGGCACAAAGAAGAAAAACGGAGTTTAGTTTACCTTATTTTGGAACAGATGAAGTAGGAAAATATCCAACATTATACAATCTAAAGGGTGACTATGCGGTTATCATCAAAATGAACAACCCAGTCCTGCAATATTCGGCAGACCCATCGGCATACGATAGTTGCCACCAGTTATATATTAATATGATTAAGATACTGGGAGAGGGTTATGTTATTCAGAAGCAAGATGTTTTAACAAAAAAAATATACGATAGAAAAGATGCCAAAGTTTACTTGCAACAAAAGTATGATGAACATTTCTACGGTAGAGAATATACTGATTTAACAACTTACTTAATTATAACCCGAAAGGGCAAAAGGGGTAGCTTTTATTCATACAATCCAAAACATTATAAGGAATTTGAGCAAAATATCGGCAAGCTTGAAGACCTTCTTTCAAGAAATAACCTCTTTCCAAAAGTTCTAAATTCAAATGAAATTGATAATTACGTCATGCGTATTTTATCAATGAACTTCAAAAACAAAAACGTAGCACTTAACAATATGAGTGCTGGGGAAGAAGAAATAAGAATGGGAAACAGGGCGGTACGAAGTATCAGCCTTATTAATATAGATGTTATTGATTTGCCAGAAAAGGTATCAACCCACCTCGAAAGAAACGACAAAGACAGCTTAAAAGGGTTTCCAATCGATACAATGGGTTTCCTCTACAATGTACCTAACTATGAAACTATTGTTTATAATCAGGTTATAGATATTCCCCAACAAAACATTACCCAAAGAAAACTGGAATTAAAGCGCAAAAGGCATTCGGGAATACCCGACCCCGCCAATTCAATGTGTGTTGAGGATATCGACCAATTGTTAGTTGATGTTGCCCGAGAAAACCAAATGTTGGTTAACTCCCATTATAATATACTTGTTTGCGCTGATGTTGATAAATTACAACAAACATGCAACTATATTGAAAGTTCTCTTTTTGAACAGGGGATAGTTCCAAATCAGAACGCCTACAATCAAATGGAATTGTTCAGGTCGGCACTACCATGCAACACCGTTGAATTAAAAGATTACGACCTATTTTTGACAACCTCTGATGCTGCCCTATGTTTTTTTTTTAAGGAAGCCTTGTCTAAGGATGAAGAAAGTGGTTTTCAAATCAGATTTACCGACAGACAAGGCGTACCAGTAGCTATAGACCCTGCCGATTTGCCAATGCAAACGAATAGGATAAACAACAGAAATAAGTTTGTGCTTGGCCCGAGTGGTTCGGGCAAATCTTTTTTCATGAATGCACTTATAGAACAGTATTGCATGTACAATAATTCAGAAGACCCCAAATGGCTAATGGATGTTGTTATTGTCGATACTGGACACTCTTATTCAGGTTTGTGTAATTATTACGGGGGTAAGTACATCACTTATTCAGAAGAAAAACCAATTACAATGAACCCCTTTGCTATTAATGAAACAGAGTACAACATTGAAAAGAAGGACTTTCTTAAAACTCTGATATCATTACTCTGGAAAGGTGCAGAGGGTTCTGTCAATCAGGTTGAAAGTGACGTAGTCATGCAAGTAATATCATCATACTACAGCAACTATTTTAGTAAGCCAGTATTTGAGGGATTGAGTGAAGATGATGAAAATGATATTCGTTTAAAGGCAAAAGAAGAAGTTGAAACTTATGATTTGGAGGACGAGGTAGAAAGCGAACTGGATTTAGAACCATTCAAACTACAAGCCCAGGATAACGTAAAAGATTTCAAAGGAAGTGATAACGAAATCATCGCCAAGTACAACGAAGAATATAAACGTTTGGTTTCTGAAGCTGTAAAAAGGGAAATAGACTTAATAATACCTTTTAGGGAGAATGAAGTTTACAACAGATTATATGCTAGTACACTAAAAAAAGCAAAACAGGATTTTAAGGCTAAAAATGTTTTCTCGTTAAGTTTTAATTCATTCTATGATTTTGCCCTTTATAAAATCCCTGAAATCATGGCTCAGGAAAGGATAAGGTTTGACATTGACGAGTTTAGGTACGTCCTTAAAAAATTCTATAAAAAAGGAGAGTTTGAACAAATTTTAAACGAAAATGTAGACGGTTCATTATTTACTGAGCCGTTTGTAGTCTTTGAAATTGACAGTATTAAGGAGCATAAGGTGCTTTTTCCCATTGTCACGCTCATAATAATGGACGTATTTATCCAAAAAATGAGGTTTAGAAAAGACCAGAGGAAAGCGCTTATAATCGAGGAAGCTTGGAAAGCCATTGCATCCCCTTTAATGGCTGGGTATATTTTGTATCTCTACAAAACGGTTAGAAAGTTTTATGGCGAGGCAATAGTCGTGACACAGGAATTAGGGGATATCATCGGGAACCTAGTCGTAAAAGACAGTATTATCAGCAATTCTGATACTGTCTGTCTATTAGACCAAACCAAGTTCAAGGATAATTTCGATGAAATCGCGAAACTCCTATCAATCAATCCGCACGAGAGGAAAAAGATATTTACAATTAACCAACTTGATAACATAGAAAATAGGGGCAGGTTTAAAGAGGTATATATTAGGCGGGGTTCAGTAGGGGAAGTTTATGGTGTCGAGGTTTCGTTGCATCAATATCTAGCGTTCACTACAGAAAAACCCGAAAAATCAGCAGTAGAAATTTACAGCCAATATTATGGTGGATATCAGTCAGGCCTTGAAAATTTCGTGAATGATTTTAAGCGCTCGAACTTAAAGTTAGATATCTTTTTCAAAAAGATAAACAGTATTGGAAAGCCTTTCTATTTGGAAAGTCCGGTTGCTCAATTCGAGTTAAATTAAAAACTAAAAACATGAAAAAACTAATCCTATTAGCCCTTTTCTGCTTCGGTATAACTGGGACAAAGGCTCAGTCGTTGTACATTGACCCAACTGTATCAGCGGCTACTGCCGCTCATGCAAGCATCATCAACACCCAGTTAAATGTTACTAAAGATAAACTGACGTTGGTAGAGCGTGGGCAGTTGGCTGTAACAGGTCAACTCGGAATTGTCAATGATATGCAAAACCGTATTTATCGGGGATTATCCGAAGTTAATTCAATTCTTACAAACCTTTCAGATGTACAGGAAATTTCGAGGATAGCAATAGGGATGACTGATGATATAAACAAAGGTTTGGCTATTGCCCGAAAGAACCCGGTCTTTTTAGTGTTTGCAGAAGAACAGGCGAATTTCTTTTATCAAAGAGCTACGAAACTTGCATTAGAAGTAAGCAGTTTCGCCCTTAAGGGTGGTAAAGATAATTTGATGGATGCAGGGGAACGTTCCAAAATAATATCTCATATTCTTACAGAAGTATTAATTCTTCGCTCATTAACATACGGCATGTACAGAGCGATGTACTACGCCCAAATGAGGGGTTTATGGAAGTCTCTAAATCCGTTTCAGGGCTATGTCAATATCGACGACCAAATGCTCGATGGAATAATGCAAAGAAGAAAATACTTAAAATACTAGGCCATGAAAAGATTAATATATTTATTGTTATTCTTTCTGTCATCCTTTAGCAGTTACGCCCAGTTAAACGTTCCCTTACTACATCAGTTAGTGGAAAACAATAAAACTGAATACGGCAAGCAAATTGATGCCAAGAACCAACAGGCAAAAAATACCGCAGTTGAAGCTACCAACAAAACACTAATGACCAGTGTTAAAGACCGATATCGAACTTTACAGGAAAGGTTCGCTAAAATGTCAATCGTTTTCGATGCCGTCAATATAGGAATTAGCGCAACTCCTTTGGTTAGAGAGATTATTAAAGAGCAACAAAAAATTGTTGTTTATGCCCAGTCTGACCCACTACTCATACCTATTGCCCTTGATAGTGAAGTTATTTTTGTTCAAAAAGCAAATTCATTAGTTAACTACCTAATCGGTCTTTGTGCGGTAATAGGCGATGTAAACCAAATGAAAGTTTCTGATAGGCGTATCCTTTTTGAACATATACTTAATGAACTAAGGAACATTTCTTATTTATCTGGGGGAGTAGCTAGAACCTTGCAAGCCTCTGTAATGAAGAAACGGGGTACAGACCCTTTTTCAGATTATATAAATAGGGAAGAAACTTTGGTTAATGACATTATGAATAATGTTAAAATCCTTAGACAATGATAAGGCTTTACTTAATGTTGGTTTGTTTATTCGGGGTAATAAACGCCAAAGCCCAAAGACTAGTTATTGACAAAGGGCATTTAAACCAAGTCAATGCCAATGCATCTGTACGATTAGGTGCAGAATTAGCCTACCATGCTTCTTTAGAAAAAATCAGGCGCAACACCGATGATATCGGTATTAATCTATCTAGCGTGGTTTTGGTTCAGACAATGATACATCGCTCTTTAACCGAAGTTAATGAGGCACTGAGGGATGCGATACAGGTTAAGCAAATGGGCTATTTAATCAATGACATATTCAAAAATAGTAGTGAAGCTGTTGCGCTTGCACAAGGAAACCCAGCACTTATGTTGTTTGCAGAAGATACCGCCCAGCAATTAAAAATGCGAGGTTTAAAAATGGTTGGTGAAGTTTCAACTTTCATACTCGACAATAAGCAGAATGTTATGATGAACTATAACGTTCGGGATGAACTGATTAGCAAGATTGTTAAAGAACTACAAATTATGAATGCCATGATTTACACCATTAAGCAAAATATGTACTGGGCTAAACAAAGAGGCCTAATGAAATCCCTTAATCCATATAATGAATATATCAATAGGGATGTACAAAAACTGAATGAAATTATCACTAAACGCAGAATATTAGGACAATGAAAAAGCTTTATTTAATTGTAGGATGCTTATTTATGGTAATAAGTACCTACGCACAAAAGAAGATTACAGATAAAGCAATCATCCATCAGCAGGAGCGGATGGTTTATGCTCAATGGGATGAAGATAAATTCGACCCTGAATGGAGTTGGTGGAAACCCAATTCTTGGACCGCTTATGCTATGACATGGTTATTACACCCAAACTATAAAGATACCGACCGTAGGCCGTTAAAAGGGGGTGGAGAACAAACCCAACGCCTGGCATTAGCAACCGCAATGCAAGTAACAAGTGATTATTACAAAAAACAATCTGATACACTTAGAAACACTGCAATTGCAGAGTTTACAAATTACTCCGGTACGGTTGCTTTTGCTGACCCACTATATCAAATGTACTATAAAAAGGAATTACGGCCTTTGGATAATATCGTGGGCAATGCCTTTAAAAATGTACCTGCTAATGTTGTTTTGTACATGGCTGAAAATGGTGGCTACAACTGGTACTTAACAGAAATGAACAGTTTGCTTGACAGGTATAATCTTGCTAAGTCCGTAGATGTTGACCGAGGCCAACGCATTTTAATGTATCACCGAATTATGCTTGAACACCGAAACCTTGCTGAAGCATGGAAACATAAATTAGATTTAGCGGGTATGATGCTAGAATATAAAGAGAAGTTAAAAAATCAACGTGAAAACAAAATTATCATAGTTGAAAACCCACAAACAGCCGACCAACGGCTAAACAATATAATGGAAAGGAGGAAAAATTTACAATGAGAAATAAAATAATTATTTTATGTATCCTGATGGTCGGGGTACTTACATTTCATGCACAAGCTGACCCAGTTGTTGGCGATAAGTACAAAGAGGCTGTAAGCTTTATGCAGGGCAATGATGTATATGAAAGTTCTGTTATGAAATTTTTTAGCAAAATGCGTGATTATGCTTATGGGAACTGGGCTCCATTCATTTATGATGCACAAGGGCTAGCTTGTATTTTTATGCTGATTTTTTTCTCTATAAAGAGTTATGAAATGATGTCGGGAGATAAGAATTTAGAAATCATGCCACTGCTTAGGCCTTTTGGTTTGATGATGGTTATTATGTGGTGGGGTGTTTTCGTTAGGGTTATTGCCTATCCAACAGAACTGGTCGCCAACAAAAGCCAAGCACTTTTTGAAAGTCAAATAACAGTAGTTAACAATATGCGCTATGAAAGAGCGGGGTTGATGATACAGGTTGGCGATGAATTGTTAAAAATGCAGGCTAGTACCGAAATTGCTGAAAAAGAAGCCGACGAGACAAACAAAGGGATTGGAAAGCAGATAGTAGAAAATGTTAAAGGCTTTTTTGCGGATCATATCTATAACCCTATCGTTGAAATGCGAATTAGGATGCAAACGGCCATTCAACTTTTTGTAACCCAAATGATAGAACTATTAGGGCTTTGGATTTTGAGGATATGCGTTTACATTGTTTTTATGCTCCAAATAATATACGGAACAATTCTCGTCATACTCGGGCCGTTTTCAGTCGCTGTCAGTGTTTTACCTGCTTTTAGGGATGCATTTACAACATGGATAGCCCGATTTGTATCAGTCAATTTATATGTTGGCGTAGCTTATCTCATTCTTTATGTTGTAGGAATGTTGCAAGAATACACAATGGGTATAGAAATAGATAAATACAACAGTTTACTTGGCGGAGCAAACACGATGGAAAAATTAGCGTGGTTTGCGGGTAACGGCCTTTTATCTTTTGGACTTGTAATAGTTACCTTTTTGGTTGGCGCTATTGCGATTACAACCGTTCCGAGTATCAGCACTTGGATTATATCAACTTCGGGTATTACTTCAGCATCATCAACAGCCGCCCGTACAGGTTCGCAGGTTGCCCGTATCGCATCCAAAGGATTATTAAAGTAAACTATTCTTTTGCTTTGCCCTGGAATAAAAGCGCCCTCAAAAATGATAGTGTTTTTTAAGAAGAACCCGGACTGCAGCATTTCAAAATACTATTAAAATGCTAGGTCAGAACTACAGAACTGCACCAGCTCCACTAATAGAACAATAGTATTCTTATACACACAAATAAACAATTAATAAGGGCTTGAATTTTCAAGCCCTTTTCATTTAAACCACATCTAATATGTTAATCAAAAACATCGAACATAAGATTAGACTAGCCTTGGTTATTTCCGTTGGAAGTTTTATAGCTTCCATCATCATCGTTTCTATTGTATCTTTCTTTGCATACAAACAGGTTAGTAATGCCCGTGAGAATATATATATTCTTGATAACAGCATTCCAATTTTGGCTAAACAAACCAATATGCAGCTAAATCGGCCTGCTGAATATAAGGCCTCTGTTGATTTGTTCCACAGTATTTTTTTCTCCCTTACGCCTGATGATAAGTATATCGACTATCAAATGAAAAGGGCAATGTACCTGATAGATGAAAGCGGAGCATTACAATATAACAATTTAAAGGAAAAAGGCTATTTCGCTTCCATCCTTTCATCAAGCTCGGTATTGACTTTACAGACCGACAGTATCAACATCGATATGGTTAATAAAAAGTTTATTTACTACGGAAAGCAGATTATAGAAAGACGTAGTTCTACCGTTACACGCTCCCTAATTACCACTGGTGGCTTAAAGGATATCCCTAGAAGTGACAATAATTCACATGGGGTTTTGATAACTAACTGGAAAACATTAGAAAATAAAGACTTAACCAATGTTCAAAAAAATCAGTTCTAATAAAGACCCGAACGTAACAGTTACTTCGGAGATTAAAAACGAGTTCAGCAAATACTTTACGGTTGCAGAAGAAAAAAGCACGGCATTTCTTACCAGTCATTCAAAACAAGTTTATATAGTGATGCTTGTAGCAATTGCTTTTTCACTGATAATGTGTTTCGTTGTTTTCTCTCCAAGTCAACGGCAAAATGAAAAAATGCCTCACTATGGTAAAGAAAGCGGTGGTGTCGCCACAAGTGTTACCAACGGCATAGGCCAAACCTATATGGCTGGGGAAAAGGTTTTTGACCTTATCAAATTGCGTGAAGAAGTAGAGCAGGTTTTAAAAAAACCCAAGCTTACGCATCAAGATACCTTATTCTTAGAGGAGGCTATCAAAAAGTTTGAAATCCACCAACAAAAAACTAAAAAATAGACAAGCGATGAAAATAGATTTTAAAAAACCGAAATATGTTATTCCTCTAATTGCTCTGCTTCCTTTATTCGGCCTTTTCTACTGCTACAAATCTTTCGCCAAAGATGAAACGGAACAGACAGAAAAAACACCACAACTACAGACGGACATTGCGCCTGTGTCCGATGAAGTAAAAAACAAGGATATAGGAACAAAACTAGATGCTTTTAAAGACAGCTACAAAGAGGGTGACGGTTATACTGCTGTAGGAAATTTGGGAGACGAAGTTGACGATAGAGGTCAACTGCAAGGCCAGTATAACGATAGAGAAAAGTATATGCTTGACAGTATCGATAATGCTTTCAAGGCAAAATATTCCCAGTCAACCATCAAAGGGGCTAGAGGTAGTGGCTATTCAGCCCGTAACAACATCCCTCAAAGTATGTCGGCCTACGAAAGCCGAAGCACTGGTAACAGTATGAGTAGGGAGGATAGAGAGTTAGCAAACGCATTATCAAATCTGCAAGGTCAGGGTAGAAGCACAAACCGAAGCCCGGAAACAAATTCTAGAGAAAAATACGAAGACCCAATGCAACTTTTCAGAGAACAGATGAAAGTCATTGATAGCATTGGTAAGAGTAGTGACCCTGATTATAAAGGACAGAAAAAGCAAGAAGATTTATTGAAAAAAGTTGACAACGTTTCTGTTAAGCTACCAAAATTAGACGTAGTAAAAGCAACAGACGTAAATGATGCTTTTAACACTGTAACAGTGAGCAAAAGCAATAATTTCATTAAGGCTATCATTGACCAGTCAATTACTGGGTACGCAGGTTCTAGGGTTCGTATCCGTTTATTGGAAGATATCAAAGCAGGGAAACACCTGATTAAAAAAGGTACTTATATCTATGCCTTGATATCAGGGTTTGACGAACAGAGGGTAAAATTAACAGTTCTTTCGGTAATGACTGATGATAAAATACTGCCTGTTAAGTTAGCTATTTATGATTTGGACGGTATGGAGGGTATGTATGTTCCGGCATCATCATTCAGAGCATTTACAAAGGAAATAAGCGACATAGGTTCAAGTGTGCAGATGCAACAAAATCCAGAGAACGCAAATCAGCTTTACATGAGTGCCTTATCTAAGTTATTTACCTCGACTTCTACCGCAGTATCAAAACTAATCAGGCAGAACAAAGCGAAGTTAAAGTATGCTTCTTATGTGTACTTAATTGACCCTGATGAACTAAAAGAGCAACAAAACAACTACTAATCTTAGACACATGAAAAAGACATTTTTATTTTTAGCCTCATTTTTTCTTTTTGCAATCAACGGATTTGCACAGGAAAAAGGCACGGACGGAACCCTTTTAAAAAATAAGCTTGAAAAGATTTATTTAACTAAAGATGTATCACTACATTTTGTTTCACCCGAGCCTATTCAATATGCCGATATCTCTACAAAATCTATGTTGGGGGATTTGCCAGTAAAGAATGTTCTACGCTTGAAATTTATGCCCGATAGCGTCAAACAATATGGTTTTGTTAACCATAGTTTGGGAATTGTAACCATTGTGGGTGAAAAGTTTATCGCCCAGTATGATGTTTGGTACACAGAGAATGAAAGCCAGGTTCAAACACAGATTGAAATTTTGCCAAAAAACACAAATCCTTTGGATGTTGGTACTATACCAATGTCACAAAATGACCTACATAACTACGCTATGACCGCCTTAAAAAGAGGAACACGAAACCATGCGGTTAGGTCAACAGCTTATGGAATGACTGCACAAATTAATAACGTCTATACCGTCGATGATTATGTTTTTGTTGATGTTACTTATAATAACTCAACCAATCTAAAATATGATATTGACGAGTTCAGATTTAAGGTTGATGATAAACGAATAACAAAAGCAACAAACGTTCAGTCAATTGAACTTAAGCCAGCATATCAGCTTTATGAGAAGACAGCCTTTAAACATAAGTATAGAAATGTATTTGCTTTCAAAAAATTCACATTTCCCGATAACAAGATTCTCACCATCGAACTATCCGAAAAACAAATTTCAGGGAGGGTAATTACATTACAGCTTGACTATTCCGATGTTCTTAACGCAGATACACTATAATGAAAAGGTCGTTACTTATTGCCTTATCCCTATTTATGCTAGGCACAAATGTTAAGGCTCAAAATGGAACAAAATTTTTAAGCATAAGAGGTGGTTATTTTTTCAACGATGCTTTTTCAACTACTTTGAGTTTGGATATCAGTACTAAGTACTTCAATCAGAATGAAGTATTTGCTGAATATTACCAAAAGTACAAAGACGTAAAAACTAATTCGGTAATGGGTGGATTTGTTCTTAAACCCGTTCTTTGGCGTAATGTTAATACAGCAGTCAGGTTAAGACTTGGAGCAGGTTTAGGTTCAAATACAGAAAAGTTTATTGTATCACCACAAGCAGGTTTTGAATTTGCCCAAAGTATCGGGAATGGTTTTGATTTCCTGATAATAAACCGAAACCAGTATGTTTTATTCGGCAACATGGCCGAGCGTTGGAGGTTTGGTTTGGAGGCAGGTATCAGAATACCTATTAACTAAATATCTTTATTATGGAAACAACAATCCCTTATCAGCCATTTATCAGGACAAAACATATTTTATTGCTCTTGCTAGGTTTTACATTACTTTTAGTGTCCTTAAAAATGGATAGGTATGTTAATGTGTATATCGCAATGTTTTTCATGCTGTCAAGCATCGTTGCAGTTGAGGGAGTGTTAGGGTATGTAATCTATTACTCCCTAATCGCTAAGGCTACCCGTTTAAGACAATGGACAAAGAAAAACAAATTTATAGCTATTGTTTTTTGCCTGATAGCTTTAGTCTGGTCTGCCATTCTTTTTTTTATCGGCCACAACATAATTAGCATTTTGCTCCATAACTAATGAATAATTTTAATCAGAAAGAGGGCGGTACTTGATACCGCCTTTTTGTTTTCAATCCTTTTCGCATGGAAGAAAAAAAAGAATTACAGCAATTACACGGCCTTTTGCAATTCGTTATTTATCTCTCCTTATTTTTTGAGATTTTAATGTTTGTCTATGCCGAGCCTGTTTTTATATCAGGAAAGATGGGGAATGGCTTTGCAACCATTTTCAGTAAGCTTAGTAACATGGCGCTGTACAAAAACATTCTTGTAAGTAAACTAGCCATTTTAGTTATAATTTGCCTTGTTAGTATTGGTACACTCAGTAAAAAGAAATTAGACTTAGACCCCAAAAAGCATATTGTTTACCCTTTGGCTGTAGGCTTCATGCTGTTTTTTGGTAGCATGTGGTTTCTTCATTCAAACGGGAAATACATTTTTCCTTATACCTCACTTGCGGATATCGGTTTCATAGCTTGCTCAATAATAGGCGCAATCTTGATACATACATCAATGGATAATATCAGCAAAATCATTCGCAGTAATTTTGGTAAAGATGAATGGAATATCGAGGGTGAAAGCTTTATGCAACCTATAAAAGCGGTTGTTACCCCTTATTCAGTAAATATTCCAATGCAGTTCTATTATAAGGGAAGAGTTCATAACGGCTACATAAATGTGGTAAACCCGTTTAGGGGCACAATTTTGATTGGAACGCCTGGAAGTGGTAAATCTTTCGGGGTGGTAAATTCTTTTATTAGGCAAATGATTGCTAAGGAATATACAATGTGCCTTTACGATTTCAAATTTCCGGACTTAGGGCAGATTGCCTACTATCATTACCTACTGGCAAAGCAGAACGGGAAAATGAAAGATTTTCAGTTCAACGTTATTAACTTAGACATGGTAGAGAAAAGCAGACGAATTAATCCCCTTAGAGCTGATTACATTTCAACTTTAGCAGATGCATCCGAAACCGCAGAGGCGATAGTCGAAAGTTTGCAAAAGAGTGATGGAGGCGGGGGAGCAGATAAATTCTTTACACAGTCGGCTGTTAACTTTTTAGCATCTTGCATTTTCTTTGTATCCCGCCATGAGAACGGCAAATATTCTACATTCTCACATTTGCTTGCATTCCTTAATAGAACCTACGAAGAAATTTTTCAATGCCTAACTACTTACCCAGTACTCGAAAGTTTACTTTCTCCCTTTAGGTCCGCACTTGAAAAAAAGGCTTATGACCAATTAGAGGGGCAAATCGGTACATTAAAAATCTTCATATCTAGGCTGAATACGGAAGAAACTGCTTGGGTGTTTTCTGCTGATGATTTCGACTTAAGAATAAGTGACAAAAAAAATCCCTCATTGTTGGTCTTAGCTAACAGCCCTGCAACGCAAAATATTAATTCTACCTGCTATTCAGTTGTGGTAAATAGATTGACCCGGCTTATAAATACCAAAGGCAATTTACCAACAGCAATTATTGCAGATGAAGCCCCCACCCTATTTATACATAAGGTTGAAAACCTAATTTCAACGGCAAGAAGCAATAAGGTAGCTGTTCTTTTAGGTCTACAAGAATTACCGCAGTTAAAACAACTTCAAGGCAAGGATACTGCTACAACAATGACCGCAGTTATCGGGAATGTCCTTTCAGCTTCCGTAAGAAACAAGGAAACATTAGAATGGTTACAAACCCTATTCGGTAAGAAAAAACAAATTGGAGAGGGTTTGAGCATCGACCGTTCTAAAACTTCCGTTTCCCTTAATGAAAAATACGAACCATTAATACCTAGCGGTAAAATAGCTTCTTTAAAAACTGGGGAGTTAGTCGGTTTGATAGCAGAGGACGTAGGGGGAGAATTTACAGGAAAATACCAAACCTCTAATATTCATTGCAGGGTTAATCTCAATATGGCCGATATCAAAAGAGAAGAAGATAATTATAGGGATTTACCAAACTTCTATGATTTTAAAGAAAACAAGGCTAAAATCCTGAATGCAAATTTTATGAAAATCAGGAAAGATGTTGAGGATATCATTGCTTATTATTCATAGAATACTATCATTTCAATAGTGGAGCAGGCGCAGATCCGGTGAGCTGCACATTCAAAACAATAGTGTTTCGAAGTTCTGCAGAACTTCCTGAGTGGAAAAAACACTATCGTTTCTTCATTCCTGGAATAAACCGGTTAAGCCAAAATAATAGTACACAATATGAAAAAATTAAAAATTCACTTATTTGTGCTTTTTCTTTTTGCTGTCCTCAAGGTCAATGCCCAGCAATTTAATTCTATCAAAAGCATTGAACGGGTTAATTCTGTTGGTATCAGATTGAAGCCAGTTGAAAAGGAAAGCGATACCATCACTAAAATAAAGGTAATTAGAGATACAATTTTTACAAACAATAGTATGCCTGATAAAGAGCCTTTGGAAATTTCATCTTTACCAATGGATAGATTGATATTGACCTCATCCTTTGGTTTTCGTGTCCATCCTGTTTTAGGGGCTGTAAAATTCCATAACGGAATTGACCTTTCTGCAAGACAAGCCGAAATCTATTCGGTGTTACACGGTACTGTAGTAGTTTCAAGTTACAATAATATCATTGGTAATTATGTTGTAGTAAATCATGGTTTATATGAAACTACTTACGGCCATCTTTCCGTCAGGTTCGTTAAGGGTGGAGACTTAGTTAAAGCAGGAACGGTTTTAGGAATTAGTGGGGCAACAGGGAGAGTAACGGGAGAACACTTACATTTTATCGTCAAGTTCAAAGGGAACAGCATTAACCCACTTCCTTTTCTTAAAGAAATCCTTTCCGTAAACAGGAAAGACCAATTAACAGATTTTTTAACTCAAAATAGATAGTATGTCGAAAACTAAAACTGAAATCTCACTCGAGAACAAATTGCAATTGGTAGCCAATGGCGAAGATGTTGAATTAAACAAGGCCGAGGCCGAACTGTTCGGTGTAGACGTGGCCGATATCTTACCCGATGAAGATTTACTAAATGATGGAGAGGGGGTAAAATAATGGCAGATGAACCAAAAAAGCTATATGAGTTAGTTGCAGAAAAAATCATTGAACAACTTAAAGAAGGCATTGCACCGTGGCAAAAACCGTGGAATAGTGCTGGTACAGATTATGTAATGCCCTATAACGCTGTTACAGGAAAATCATATAAGGGGTTAAATTCTCTATATCTACATTTATTTAGCCCCTATTTAGACCCACGTTTTGCAACTTTCAAACAAGCAGCAGCCGAGGGATGGGAAATTAAAAAAGGCTCAAAAGGCCTAATGATAAACTTTGTAAAAACCCACGACTTAAGGAAAAAACTTGATGAAAAAGGAAAATCAATTTTAGACGAAAAGGGTAAACCCGTGATGATAAATGTTAAGTATAATAATCCCATCGTTACCAAAGCCTGGGTTTTTAATGCTGAACAAATCAAAGGTATTCCACCGCTTCCTATCAAGGAGGTAAACGATATAGAATTGTGGGAAAAAGTTGCCCGAGCAGAAAAAATTATCAAAGCATCAGGAGCGAAGATTGAACATGTTGCAGGAGAAGAGGCGTATTATACCCCGTTGTTCGATAAAATTCAGATGCCTGATAGAAAGCAATTTGAAACAGCAGACCGGTATTACTCAACACTTTTGCACGAATTAGGTCATTGGACAGGCCACCATTCACGGCTAAATAGGGAGTTGGTAAATAAATTTGGTACTCCTGAATATGCCCGAGAAGAATTAAGGGCAGAAATAGCCTCTATGATGTTAGGTAATGAGTTGAAAATCGGCCACGACCCAAAGCAACATATTGCTTATGTTGACAGTTGGATAAAAATTTTGACTGACACGCCTTACGAAATTCATTCAGCTTCAGCAGATGCTCAAAGGATTGCCGATTACGTTATTGGCTTTGAGCAAAAAAAGGATATTAAAATTGAAGTTGATAAAACAGCGGCCTATAATCCAAATACGTTACAAACCGGAGACGAGATAAAATACAATTCTGCCGTTCAAAGAGTTTTGAAAGCCGATGGTAAAGAATTTATTATTCAGAATGTCGAAACGAAACACAAAATAAAATTGACAACTAACGACCAGTTGTTTAACTCATTAATTGAGGCCAAAAGAAATCCCCAAAAGACAGAAGCTATTAAGGCTGAAAAGCATAATAGTATTTCGACTCAACCCACACCCGAACTACAAACCGAGAACAGTACTAAACGCAAATTTTAAACACAGAAATTATGAATACGATATTAGAAAATCAATTACCAGTACATGATTTAGAAAAAATCGGCCTAATGAAAGATGGTCAATTATTAATGGACAATTCAAATGCAACCGCTTTAAAACGGGGTAATGTTACAGACCTATTGGAAATTAAAAATATTAAAGGCAATGATTTTGGTATAGAAGCCTTAGACGCCCGTGTTTCCATTGTTCATGAACAAGGAGAAAATAAGGTTCGGTTAGACCCAGTCTATAAGGAAATCCAAGACCACCCACTTTTAGAAACAGAAGAAAAAGAAAAACTTGTTAATGGCCAACAGGCCAATATTAAAAAAACGTCTTCCATTTATGGCACAATACTTTCGTACGGTAAAGAACATTTCCAATTCGACCCAAAGGAAAGTACTAGTTACTACATCGAACTTGCTAAAAGAGACGGCACTTCAAAACATATCTGGGGTGTTGATTTAGAAAGGGCATTGGCTCAATCAGGTTATAAAATTGGGGATAAGGTACAGCTTAACAATTTAGGAAATAGATTGGTCGAGGTTGATGCTCCTATAAAGAATGAAATTGGAGAAATAAGCTCTTGGGAGAAAAAAAAGGTTAACCGTAATACCTGGGAGGTCGTAGAAGCTCGCGAAATTAAACATGACCATAAAGATAAACATGCCGTAATCGAATACGACCCACAAACTAAACAGTTTATGAGTTATGACCCAGCTAGAATAAAATCCCCTGACAAGATTAATGGGGAAACTTTGAGTGCGGAAAAGAAACGGAAACTTAAAGAGGGCGAGGTAGTAGCTTTGGAAGATGGTACCGAAATTCAGTTGAGTACATCTGACAAAAATGGTATTCGTTCAAACCGTGCAGGCCTTGTACTTTCAGTACTAATTGATGGCGGTATAAGTTATCTTCTAATTACAGGTATAAAAAGTCTTTTAGATAGAGGTAATCAACCTCTAAAAGCGACTTCCAAAGAAAAAGATGAAGCCTATTCTAAAGGTTATCTTAAGGCATTAGTTGAAGTTGAAAAACAACTTGAAAGAAAACAGGCACAGTTTCCACATGATAAATCCATTTCTGCAGAAATCTCTTTGGTTAAAGGTGAGTTCAATAAAGCATCGAACATGTCTGCCCCTAAATTAGATGAAATGAAAGTAGTTGATATGGAAGATATAAAAAGTGATGTTAGAGTTCATCATTTGGATGCAGAAACAGACAAAAAAGTAAATGGCCCTGACCGTGCTGGAGAGCTTGATAGTAATTATAACAAAAACCACCCCGATTTAGTAGCTGATAGGCTCGAAGAACAAGCATTTGACAGACTGGAAGAAGACCATTTTGATATTGATAAATATGAAGAACGTAACAGACCAACATCAAATGATAACAAAAATGACGAAGAAAATTCACGAGGCCGAGGACGTTAATGTTTTAGTGCCTTTGTTATCAAAATTAAACGTTGGGCAAAATGCCCAACGTTTTTTTTATAAGTCCTTTTCAACTGATTTAGCAGGTCGGTTAGTATTTGACTATGATCTTTTTGGCTCTGAAATCGTGGGGTTCAATACCCACAAGCTTTGCATCTCTACAGACTTTTGGTCATGGGGTAATGACAGTTTTCCGACTGATATTTTTTTGTTTTTTTCAGCAATGGAGGCTATCGCCTTTACAAATTATTTTGAATTAAATTATGACTTTGATAGGTGTCTTTTTATCTCTCTAGGGGCGAAGCCCGTAAAAAGTCAAATTCTAAAAATTAAAGGCCTATTTCACTCGACCAATTACCATACCGTTTTCGGTAATGATCTTTTAGGGCACATCTATGATTGTAAGATCTCGCTTTGGCTCAATAATAAAGATTGCCATTTTTCTTTGAAAAACGACATTATACATATCGCTTCCAGCAATCTTAACAGTTCTTATAAAACTGTTGAAATACACCGTAAAAGGTTTAGCTTTTCTTCCTTTTGCCGTCTTTTCGGTAAGCGTGTCAATTTGAAAATACATAAGCCGAAAAATTGCCAAAACATATGTTTTTTAAACCTTTTGAAGTCATAAGGTTGAATCAAAGATGTAAACACATCAAGACGTCAATATATAAAACCTTTAATTTATGAATAGAAATTTAAATTGCCCGGTTTGCAATCAAGGAGAATTGATTGAGGGCGCAAATGGCTATTTGTGTAACCATTTTAAAAGTATGGATGACAAATGTAGCTTTCGGATTTTTAGAAACTATTTCGGAAAGAATATGACCGATGAGATTGTTAAACAGTTGTGCGATAATAAAGAGACCGTTTTTTTTGACGATTTTCTTAATAAGGATAATAAGCCTTTCGGTGCTAAGTTGATGATTGTCGACGGTTATATTAAGCCCCAGTTTAACAATCAAGAACAAATTAAATTGCAGAGCGGATGTCCGAAATGTGGTAAAGATGTAATTGTGACTAATAAAGCGTTTGCTTGTGAGGATTATTTTAATGATAAGGTTTGTGATCTGTATATAGGCAAAAAAATTGCGGAGGTGGAACTCTCTAATGATGATGCTGAAACTCTTTTAAATGGTAATTCTACCGATTATAGGACTGATTTTATTAGTAATAATTGTAAAGAGTTCGGGGCTAGGTTGAGTCTGGATGAAGACTATCATTTGAGGTTTGATTTTAAAATTGTCAATTGCCCTAAGTGTAAGACTGGTAGCGTATCATCTAACAACAAAGCGTATGGATGCTCCAATTATAGGGATGAAAATATTAAGTGTGATTTTACCGTTTGGCGTGAGGTTTCGGGTATTAAGATTATGCTTAATGACCTGATAGATTTGTGTAATGGAAAAAAAACTAGTGTAAAATTGTTTAAGCCTAAAGATGCAGATCAGTTTAAAGCACAGTTTCAATTGAATAAAGAACATAAGTTGGATCTTGTTAAGATTTCTTAAATAAAATTTTAGGGCATTCCAACGCTCTAGGCTTACACGGGCTATCCGTTCATATCTTTTTTGCCCCTTTCACTAATGCCCCCCACTTCAAAAAGGATAAACCACTATTATCCCTGATGCTCATTTAATAGAGTCTTTAATTAATAACCATTTAAAAATATACCGCAATGGATAACAACCAAGGAGATATTAACCCCCTAAAAGATTTTGGGGAGACAGATTTTACAGATGATTTAATCGATTTTATTGAAGAAAGGCATTCCCCTAAACCAATTAAGGAAGATGTTAAACGAAAACAAGAAAACATAAGTGTCTCAAACAATCATAATTTATACCCCAAAAAAATGGAAATATTTTCGCTTCCTGTTCAGGTTGCAAGGCAGACCCCTGAACAAATTGAATTTGTATCTCATGATCAACATTCAGATCTCAAACTTAACCCGGAGCAGGAAAAATCTATTCCGGATGTTATCGATGGTTTTATTCTATCGGAAAAGGATAAACAGAGCCTATTCTTTGATAAATTTCAGCCAGTTGATCAAGACGTGTATTATTTTGTAGATAAAAACCAGGTTATTGCTAAAAACGATGGTAAAGAGCTAGAAAATGGGGTAAAATTTGTTAGTTTTGATAGTGTTAAATTCGATATGAAGAAAACTAAACTCAACTTAGACAATTTTGACTATTTAAAAAACAGCCTTAAATATTTGGGGTTTGGAGAAAATCTCAATTCAGCTTTAGAGGCACGAGTTAGAGAAGGAGCCGACAAATTTACTCTTGGAGCAACAGCGGAGTTCAAAACCCCATTAGCAAAAGACATGGTCAATTATGAGTTAAGGTTTAGCAAAAGTTCCACATCCGATAAATATTTCTTAAATAACTATCAGGCATCTTTAGAAAAGGGGCATAAAGATGGAAAGTTTGAAAGCCCAGTCAATCAGGTTTTTTTCTTGAATAAAGGAAATGATATAACCGCTAAAGAGGCTTATAATCTATTGTCTGGTCGAGCCATCCAAAAAAAGGCAGAGTTCGGAGGTAATGTTGTTGATGGTCAGGAAACCCCTAAACGGAAAGAAGAAATTTGGTTAAAATTAGACTTTGAAAAGAAAACTGATCAGGGAAACTCTCCTTTTAAGACATTTCACAAAGAATACGGCTTTGACTTACAGGCTTCTTTGCAAAAGCATCCCATAAAAGAATTAAACGACCCTGACAAAAGGGAGCGCTTAATTTCATCCCTAAACCGCGGCAACTTACAGGCTGTTACTTTTGAAAAGAGTAGCGGAGAAGAAAAAGGCTATGTATCTGCTAATCCTCAATATAAGAGTATTAACATATACGATAAGGATATGAAGTTACAGTTTGAAAAGAAAGAAGATATCAAAGTAGATCAGGAAACTAAAACCCCATCTAGAGGACGATAATATGGACAGCATAGGGACACCAGCACAGCAACCCTATTTGCAGTTAAGCCCAACATTAGCCTATTGTTTTTTAGCCATCTTCGGATGGCTTTTTCTTTCTATAGCCTTTTTAATTGGCGCATATTGGATAAATATGCTTTGCTTACCTGCAATTATTATTTTGGGTATTGCCTTTTATCGTTTTTGGATTATCCGAAACACCATCTATATTCTTACGGAAGAAACATTAAAAATCAGAACGGGTATTTTCAGTTATACCCTCATTACATTAGAACTTTACAGGGTCAAAGATTATATCACAACCCAAAGTTTTATAATGCGGATTTTAAATATAATGACCCTAACTCTCATCACTACCGATAAACAAGATGTAATAATTGCACTAACAGGCATTAAACAATCAACCCTTGGGGATACCATTAGAGAACTTGTTCAAAAAGCCCGTTCAAAAAGTAAAATCATTGAATTAAATTAAAAATACCTTAAAAAAACAGATTATGAAAAGCGTACTATCTTTATGTTTAATAGCCTTGCTATTTTTTTCTTGCAGTAAAAAAAGTGATATTGATATACCCCCAGTCGCAGATAAAAAGGTAAAGGTCGAAGTTGACTTTTTAGGTGACTATCAAAATTACCAGTTACTTTTTGCTGTAACCACCTTAACTACCTCAACAGGTAGCTTTGTTGTTCCCGAAATCACAACGCCAACAAATACAGCCTGGACACAAATTATAGCACAGGGAAATGCCTACAATTATATTGGAGAGCCTACCAGTTCGAAGCTGGTAATTGAAAGTAAAACAATTGCAGGTAATTTGGCTTTTACCTTGTCAGCTACACAGGTACATAATACCGATGACAGCGCACAAATTCCAGTCACAGCTGTTGTAAAGGTTTATGCTGCTGGGATGCTTTTAGAGACTTTTAATTACACAGCTAAGCCAGTTGGACAGGTTACTGATCCTTTAGTAAAGTCAATCAAAATAAACTAAAAAAATAATCTCTATTAAATGTTATTAGTGGGTGTTGGCTTTAACCAACGCCCTTTTTTATTTTTAAAACAATTTACTATCTTTTTAAGAGCGAAGCTTGGGTAGATCCGTTCAGCTCCTCTCCTATTCCCATAGTGTTTTGATATTCTTCAGACCAGGTGGCCGACGAAAAACACTATTGTTTTTTTGTTCCGGGAGCAAGCCGGTAACTTGAAAACGATAGCGAAAAATGTAGCTCAGCTGATCAGCCATTTCAATTTTCGATAGCATTAAACAAAATGCCTATAAGTATGGGGAGAGTTAAGACATAGCATATTATGGTATACTACAAGTATAATGAGATGTTAATTTGGTGTTAGCAGACAAATATTTTATTTCCACATATTTTCCGCGTCGATTACCATACCAGGTTTACAAGCTTTTCTTTCCTCCACCCCTTCTGAAATTTTCTTTACAAACTTCGGGTTATAAGGGCTTTTCTCACTAATAAAATCAATTTTTAAAACTTTCATAACCGCTTTCAAGGCTCTTGCTTCGTCTTTGTTTTTTGGGTGGGCAATTATTGTTTCCATATTCATTATTCTCATATCAAATATAGGGAAACTATATTCATGGATTTATAGTAGATTTTTTATAATCAAGCCCAAGGGTCGAAATACTATTATGGTTTTTGTGTATCATAAAATCAATAAATCCCCTTGTATACTACTCATATGAATATTTACAGCAAAAGAAAAAAACCGTACTTTTAAAATCCTAAATGATCAAATTAAAGCCTTAAATTTTTGTTAATATAATATATATATTTATATATTTGCGTCAAGACGTCAAGACGTATAAACCTTACTTATATGATTACAAATGATATTTCCACTTTAAGCTATAACCTTTCCAGAGTTGACAGGTCTATCGCAGATAATTTAATGGACATCGATAAGTCATTTGGGAATGATGCACAGAATGTTTTGGATTTTATCATTTTTATGAGTAAAAAGTTAAATAACAATCTGTTTGGCTACACCCGATTTACCATAAAGGAATATAGCGAATTTACTGGTATTACAGCGCAAAACCTCTGTTCAACGCATCCTGATGTTGCTAAAGGCATTGCAGGAAACACCGTTTATTCTGATCACAGTTTTGAAAGTATATTAGAATATACCTTATTGAAGATGCTCAAAAACAACATTTTGTTTTCAAAAGTAATCCAGTATAAAGATGATGGTAATATTATCCAGCTTGAAAATTTCCCGATCCTGAAAGATATCATTATTCAGGGCGGTAATACAATGGGTAGCAGAAAGATATATGAAGTTAGACTTTCTGATGTAATGATGAAGGGATTTGTTCAGCGTTACTATACCTTGGATACCACACGCTTACCAGTGATAGGCAAGGGAAAAGGAGGCCACAGCAGGAAGAAAATTTATATTTGGCTTAATAAGGTTTTTCATATTTATTCATCGAGGGGAAACAATGAACAGGTACCATTCTATAGCATCGATTTTTTAGCCGATATCGCCGGTGTAAGATTTAAAAAGGAACTAGAAAATAAAAAACAAGTTGAGAAAGAGCCCAAGCATAAAAAAGAGGCAGTGAGCAATATTCTTAAGGCAATTCACAAGCAGATCAACAGCGAGCAAAATAAACTTCACTTCTCATTTGACTATAAATTTGTAAATGGAGATACGAGCAACCCGTACTTGGAAGATTATTTTGTACAGTTTGATTTTAAGTCTAATTTACATCCTGATATAGTTAAACAACTTCAAGTTAGCCACAACTTGAAATTCTCGCTATTAAAAGATTTAAGAACTTTCTTTGATATCTCCTACCCTATTCAACGCTTAAGTAAAATAGAGGCCTTAGATAGCGAAAAAGACAGCTTTCAACGCTGGTTAAACAACAATGACGCTGATTTGCAAAAAAAGGTTGAAATCCTTAAAAATGCTTATTTTAAAGCTAATAATTGGGATAAGAAAAAAGTACTAAAAGACAAAGAAGCAATTTCTATGATCTATAGTGGATTTTTGAGTATCGAACATGTTTCAGTACCTGAAAACCCTAATAGTATACCGACCTTGGCTAATAGTATACCGACCGACCCTAATAGTATTTCGACCGTCAAAGAATAAGCATAATAGTATTTCGACCGACCCTAATAGTATTTCGACCAACTGGTGCACAACCCTAATAGTATTTCGACCGACCCTAATAGTATTTCGACCCGAACCACCGACCCTAATAGTATTTCGACCGAGCATAAAATAAAAAAGCCATTCATTTAACTGAATGGCACTTTTTTTTAAGAACCCTAATAGTATTTCGACCATTATTATATCTTAATAACATAATCTATATATAAGGCGTTTGCGGAAAAACCGCAAACATTTTTGTTGTCTTTGCCTTCGGCCATAGTTTAAGAATAAATGATTTTAATGCTGATAGATCACTTTTTTTAGATTTAATACACCAAATCTAACTTATTAGAAATAAATCGAAAATAAAGGCGCAAAAAAAGCTAAATAGATAACGTAAACCCTTCTCAAGAGCTATTACAGCAAAAAGAAAAAAATAAAGCTGGATTTTGGAAGAGAAAAACCATAAATCGGGCTATGCTTCTAGTGTTTGGGGCTAGGTCGAAATACTATTATGGTTTTTGTGTATCTAGAAATCAGGTAACCTCTACCTTACTGAGCACGATATATCTTTAAAAAAACTGGAAAAATAAAAAAATAAAGCTGGATTTTAGAAGATAAGAACCAAATTTGGGCTATGCATCGAATTCCCAAATAAGAAAATATTATTGCTTGTTTGGCTACGGTCGAAATACTATTAGGGTTTTTGTGTATCTAGAAACGAGTTAGACGCTTCACTATTTAGCCCGATATTTCTTTGAAGAACCGGAAACGGAAAGTACAAATAAAATCCATACTACAAATGCCAGGCATATCAATAGAACTGGATGACTTGAACCTAAAGCACCAATCATTAAAAAGAAGCTTACAAATACTGCTGCAATAAATTTTCCTACCCCAGTCATAACATTTATATTTAAATTGATAATCTAGACATCATTACGTCAATGCATCTTTACATCTTTGCTGCAAAATTGGTGCCGTAATCCTAAATATTTTAGTAAATAAAATAAAAAAACAAAAAGACGTCATTACGTCACTACGTCAATATATATTTATATATTTGTGTATCAAAAAAATAATAATATGGGAACTCTAACAGTAAAACTGACCGATTTTGATGAAAGCGTAGTTGAAGCGGTAAAAAGCAAACATAATATCAGCACTAAAACAAAAGCTCTTATGCACTGCTTACACATTAATAAAAAACATGAAGAACAAATTGCAAAACTTGAACAAGAACGTAAGGAATTATTAATTAATTTGGCTAAATACAGGCAACATTCTTTAGACCTTTTAAGCGGAATTGCTGGACTACAAGATTTAACTGAAACTAAATTGCGTTGACGTATAGACGCCTATACGTCATTACATAAAAAATTACTATGGATATTACAAAGCACCGCCTATATAAAAGGGCTAAATACAATTTTTATTTCTCCAGATGGATTTGGGTTATCTGGAATAGCTTTGTTTCTATAGCTTTCCTTTTGCAAGCCAATATCTTTGATAACCTTTCCTACTTTAATTTTATACTATTCTGTTTAACTACAATAATGGCAATTTTCTTAATGATGGTTATGCCAAGGGGTACCTTTGAAAATTCAAAAGATTGTGAAAATGTAAAATCAGAAATTAAAAATTTAGAGACGTCATGACGTCTATGTATATAAAAACATATACGTATAGACGTCTTTTCTTTTGTCTTTACATATATTAATTACGAATATGTCCAAGTTAGGAATCGAGTTACTTTCACTACCTCTATTGGCGAACATACAGGCCTTCCGCTTATCTTCGATGCTTTCCTTTAATAGCTTCACCACTTTAAATGATGGCTTTATAACCACACATTTTAAGTTAGCAACAGGTTTAGAAGTACTAAATAATCAATGTTTACACTTGATTATTTAGTAAGTGATATGGTCATCGCCCTGCAGCATAAGGCAAATAATCCAAATGCTATTGTCTTACTAGTGGAGCAGGTGCAGATCCATTCAGCTCCCACTTATTATTAATAGTATTTTACTTTTCTCTAGATCCTTCGGAATCCTAAAAATACTATTGTTTTTTAAATCCTGGAATTCGCTGGCTTGGCTAAAATGATAGTGTTTAAGTCATATAAAGTTTTATGGATATATTTGTTATACTAAATTATACAACTATGAAAAAGATATTATTTCTATTAATACTTGGTCTTGGTGCATGTACGGGCGAAAATAAGCAAACCAGCATTGGAACCGATACAACTACCGTTATTAAAAATCTGGACACCATAAAAAAGGACACCGTAAATGATGCCCCGGAAAAAGAAAAATCTATCGATCAAAAGGCAGATGATAGATTAGATAACATAATGAAAAAAAGAAAGTCCGTTAAATAAAATACCACGGGGCTACTAAATTTATAAAGAAAATGGACTTAAAATTAATTGAAAAATACAAAGCTTTGGGTATAGCAGATGTTATAGACCATGAGAAGTTTAACAATATTTCTATTGTCCATCATTCTACAGTTTTGGAGGGTTCTACCTTAACTGAGGTTGAAACACAGGTTTTAATTGATGAGGGCTTAACTCCAAAAGGAAAACCATTAACGCACAGCTTAATGGTTACCGATCATTTTTCTGCATTACAATTTGCCTTAAAAGAGGCTAATAATAAAAGGCCTGTTTCTGTACCACTTATTCAGGAATTGAATTCTTTAGTTATCCGTAATACAGGATTAGTTTATAATACAATACTGGGAACAGTTGATGCAACTAAGGGAGAATTTAGAAAAGGCAATGTTACGGCAGGTGATACCTATTTTCCAAATTATGATAAAGTAATACCACTTACCAAGAACCTTGCCGATGCAATTTTTAAAGCGATGAAGCCTGATTTATCATTACTGGAACAAATAAAATTATCCTTTGATGCTCATTATAATTTAGTAAGTATTCATCCCTTTTATGATGGTAATGGGCGGACGTCGAGGCTACTTATGAATTATATTCAAGCTTACTACAAATTACCGCTTGCAATTGTACATCAACAATCTAAAGTTGACTACATCGAAGCCTTGAAGGAAACCAGAGCCAAGGAGGATATCAATATATTTAGAAATTTCATGGGCAAGGAATACGCTATCCTTTTGAAAGATGAGATCAGAAAATTCGAGGAAACCATTAAACCAAAGCAGGGTAGGGGCTTTACTCTATTATTCTAACAATTTAGATGTATATATTTTTTTACGTCAATACATTTTGACGTCAATACGTCTTTTAATGTATTTGCTTATCAAAAGCAGATATCATGGAAAATATAATGCAATTAGTTGTGGTTGAGGAAACCGTTTTGGGCTATATAATATCTCAAAGTCCCCATACTATAGAAATATTAGATACCTAAATACTAAAGGGCTATATCTTACGAACGTTTACTAATTTAAATTGATTGTGAAGGATAGAGCAATATTTTCTAGTCGAATTCTCAGAAAATTATAAAAAGAAAGAGGAGCTAATCCTAAGATTTTGCCCCTTTTCTATTAACGCTCTCGATTGTAAATATATAAGGTTTTGCTATATTTCCAAAATAAAATAAACTTATTTCACAGGTAAGGGAAATACTAAATCAAAATACTATTGATTTAGTAATCCTGGCTGAGCCGGGTAAAATAAAAACACTATCGTTTTGAATTTACTGCGCACCTGATCACACACTACTCCACTATTGAAGCGATAGAAATCAGCTTACTTCTAAAATTTTAAAAAATTATTTTCAGTAACAAAGAAATAATTGATATAGATGAAATCAGGGTTTTTACCTTAAATAGTCTGCGTATGCTTAATATTTGGAAAGTCGAACAAATACAAAAGTTAGGGAGAGATAAATTTCTACAAGATGGTAGGCTTACTTATTTAGTAAGGTTGGAGATTTTGAATTATCTACATAAAAATGGGCTTTACTTTTTTGATGATGTAACACCCACTAAATAATATATAGTAATACAGACACCTAGTTATCCCTAATTACATGCTAATTAAAATATGTACTGACATCATGACGTCAATACATATTAATAAAATAAAAACGATCATTATGCAGTATTTACTATTAGCCTTTGTCTTTCTTTTTTTTGCCGTCGTAATCGGTTATTTAGTAGACCATAGGCGATATTTGAAAGTAAAAAGGGAATCGGACGAAATTGATAAGGAACTTGAACGGGTTAGAACATCAACCGAAAAGTTGATTTTATCTACGTATGATGAACTAATGTCAAAACAAGAGGGGGAAAATCTTAACAAATTAATTAAAATTAAACACAATAATATAAAAGAAATTAACGTCAAAAACCTTAAAATAAGCGATATCCTGATCAATTTGGGTGAGGTTTTGGAAATTAAAAATCACTCTACTTTTTATTCTATTATTATTTTTAGAAATAATGAAAAGCAGGTATTCAAATTTTTAGATGAACAAATTCTATTTATTAAACAATAAAACCAGATGTTATGAATTTAAAAAAAGTAAAATATCCTAGTAGAAATATTTTTGATCTCACTAACCAAGAGATTATTAGGCTCGTAGATTTTTTGATTAATCAATCAAATTTGGATAGGATTGTTCATAGTTTATATAGCGAAAGGAAATCTCTAACAAGGGATATGATCTACCGTAAGATTGAAGTTAACCACGCTTTCTATGACTGGGCTTATGCGGTAATTGTAACTTTAAAGTTTTCAGATTTAGATAAGGAGGTTAAAACAGGCTTTATTTTAGCAAATAAAGGAGGTGGAGTAAGCGAGAATGAATTATACGAACTCGATTTTCAGATCAGTTCTATTAAAGGTTTTTTCGAGCCATTTCAGGATGTTGTTTTAGGTATGGTGTATGATCAATACCAAATTGATTTTGACTATTCTCACCTCTTAATATATATCAAAGAATTTTATGAGTTTTTAGAAACTGATTTACAAATGTGGAACACAAATTTAGCGGAAGATAGATACGCAAGTAATCCGCAGTTAGTTGGCCTATATCAAGAACAACAACGTGAAACCTATTTTATTCAAGAATTAACTGAAATCGGAGATAAGGAGAAATTAATTCAGTTATCAAAATAAAGAGAACTGCAGAATTTAAAATTTTGCTTAGCTTAACTGTATAGGTTTATAAGTCGGCGTTTAAGTTCTGCCCAGTGGCACTTATAATCACTGCATTTATAAATTACCTTTCCACGAGAACGATCAAAGATTGCTATTAGCCTATTGCTTAGTTTAATGTTAAGTTCAGCTTTATGCCTTTTTTTTGCATAGACGAATTTAGAATTTTGGTATCTATGCTGAGTCTTGTAAATAAAGATAATCATCAGTCAAAAAAAGTGTAGTCGAATTATTGAGGAACTGAAAAAACATATGTTATGTTTAATCCGAATGAAAATAAATGTGCCTACTACTATTATAAAAAACGAAGGTATTCGTGCAAGCCATTATCATTATTCGACCGTTAATGGATACCCTAAAATAAGATATCTTTATGTCATTAAATACGTATCCTTATACTATGAGATTACACCTATAAGAGCACATTTATCTTAAGCCATGAAGTATTTTACACACCCACAAGGGATATTTGAGATTAAAATTCCATTAGACTGGCATTACAAGAATGAAGTCGCAGGCTATGAAAACAAATCTCCGTTCAGCTTTGAATTATTTCAAAATACCCAAGGATGTTTTCAATTAAGCTGTTACCATAAAAGTGAGCAAATAATAAATCCTCACCTACCCAAAGGATGTTTTAACGATGATAAATTAGAGTTCATTAAAACTGAACTTCCTGATGATGAATTTAAAATTTTGCTTTGGGCAACAGTAGTTGAAGATTATTTTTTTATGGCAAAATATGTTTGTCAACCGACGAGGCAAAACTTAAATATTGTTAAAAAACAAATTGCAAAAGTAGAAGATAGTCTTTCAACATTAATGTGTTTAAGTTTGGACCGCAGAGAATTTGCTATTAGTTATGATAGGTTTGACAAATTCAATGCTTCTTTAGCTGCCTCATTTGATTTGAAAAATAAAGCAATAAAAAATCGTTCTTTCATAGAGCTAATAATCATTATCGCAAATCAAATCGACGCATACTTGCGTCTGTGCATTGTTCATAAATATCAAATCATAGAAAATACTTTTTTGTTTAAACTTGAATACTTGTATCAAGCGGAAATAGATAAGCCTATTATGGAAAAGAAGATTTACCAAAAAGCCAGAGAAATGGAAATCTTATCTGAAGGACAATACAACCAACTTTATAAACTTTATGATTTGAGGAACAAAGTCGTTCATAGATATATAATTACAGATATTAAAACTATGGAACTTAAAAATATATGTTATGACTATGAGTTAGTTTGTGAAGAGATACGGTTAATCTTGGCTAAGATCGAAACAGAACAATTTGAGAAAAATGTTGGTTATCATGGGAAAAAAGATCCGCATAGAAAAAAAGAACAAAGTCATGTTAATGAGCTTTTCTCGATGGTAAATGACAAGCATTTCTCTAAAGAATTTTACAGAAAGATATAATAAACTATATATAACATTGGATACGTGAAACGATGATGAATATTCCATTATTCCACCATTTCTTGGTAAAGATTGAACTGCGTTTAAGTTTACTTATAAGGGTAAATTAATTAGGTGACATTCGCTATAATCATCAGTTTCAATAGAAATCTTTATAAAATGATAACTTTGACACCTCTAATTTCGTCTATCCTTTTTAATTATGAATGTAGTAAATCCTTCGACGATTTACCCTTTATCGGGTTATGATCGTTTGTGTTTTTTAAAAAACGTTGTTAAACATCCTCAGATCACAATTGGTGACTACACCTACTATGATGATTTCGAAAATATTGAGAATTTCCAGAAGAACATCCGTTATCTTTTTGATTTCAATGGAGATCATCTTACGTTAGGCAAATTTTGCATGCTTGCATCTGGTGTTGAGTTTATAATGAATGGAGCAAACCATTTATCTCAGGCCGTAAGTGCTTACCCCTTCGCTATTTTTGGTGGTGACTGGAGCGATTCTATGGAGGGAAAGTCCTATCCAACAAAAGGTGACACGGTAATTGGTAATGACGTGTGGATAGGCTACCGGGCATGTATCCTCCCTGGTGTTAAAATTGGTGATGGTGCTATTATTGGGTCTTTCTCTGTGGTTACGAAAGACGTACCACCTTATACCATTGTGGGAGGAAATCCAGCGCAACCTATTCGAAAGCGATTTGATGATGAGACGGTTGCCAGTTTATTGAAGCTTGCATGGTGGAATTGGCCAATGGAAAGGATTACGAAGTACGCACATTACCTAACAGGTGATATTAACCTATTTATAAGAGCCTTAAAAGAGGATGGGATCATTTGATCTTGTTCATCCGTCTTAGAGCAAATAGTTCTTTGATTTTTAGACGTCAATAATGAGTACCAAAATTCCCTCATTACTTGATAATCACTTAGGCTGAAAACGGTTGGGTATATCATTCTAAGACTTCTTAAGACATATTTTTTCAAGCCAGGTTATTATAAACTTATTCCAATATTCAAATCAGAATTTTAGATTTTGATGATGAGTTTCTGATAAATGGCATTACAATAAAACGAACGTTTAAATGTAACTAAGCCTAGCCGAAATAAATTCTGCTTTTTTATACTTTAAACGTTACACAAAACTATTACACGAAACAAATTCCACGAAATTAACAGATAGTACCCTTTTAATGTAATACGACAATGGCTAAAATCAATTATGCGCAATTAACAGAACAGGCTTCTAAAATTAAGGCCGAAGTTTCCTTACTGGATTACTTTTTTAAACTTGAAGAACTAGGGGAATTACGATTCGACGGCAAAAAAGGTAAAGAATATTTTTTCGGCTTCCATCATCAAAGAACGGGTTCAATATCTGTTAAGGAAGAAGATAATCTTTGGTATGACCATGCTAAAGGAGAGGGAGGCGATATCATCAAAGCTGTTCAGCTTTTCGAAAATAAAACTTTTGTTGAGGCCATTAATCGGCTTGATAAAAATACTGATATCATAGCCGACGCCTATCAATCATTTTATAAGAAGAATGGCGAAACTGAATATAAAGTTTCAATAATTAAGATACTGGATAAGGTACAGCACCCAGCATTATTAAATTATCTGGAAAGCCGAGGCCTAGAGGTAAAAGACATAGCCAATGCTGGTAAAGAAGTCCATTGGACAAACGGAAAAGATAATTTTTTTGCCATAGGATTTGAAAATAAAAATGGTGGGTATGCCGTAAGATCTAAGCTGTATAAGGGGAATTTAAATGGTGGTGGTATTTCATCCTTTACCATTGGCGCAAACCCACAAAGCATAAAGATGTTTGAGGGCAGTATGGATTTTAGTAGTTATAGAAATTTGAACCCCAATGAGAGCTTTTATGCAATTGTATTGAATAGTACAGGTAACCTTACAAAAAAATTAAGTACCAATGTAAATGATAAATCCATCGAAAAGGATATCCCAGTACATCTTTATTTTGATAATGGAGTAGGAGGTAAGAAAGCAACGGAAAAGGCTTTGGAGTTTATCAAGTTGGCCAAAGATAGAAGTTCGTTTTATAGTGACAAAGGATTTAGCGATATCAACGACTTTTTAGTACAACAAAAGAAAACCAATATAAATCAAATGAAGCGATGAAATGCTGCACAGTGTTAGTTTTTACATTATAAATACCTATACTTAAAATAGCAAACATTGAATTATTCTCGGCTCTCAATTAATTATCCCTGTTTCTGCTTTGATTTTTTGATGGATAAAATTGCGCTTCGAACTCTGCTATATTTTCTTCCCGCGTTTTCTTTATTGCTGTTTTAACAGGTCCTTTTATCACGCTCGGAACTTCGGTGTCTGTCGGTGCGCCACCTAACAAACCTTTAACGTACTTAACAATTGGATCTTGATCCCCCGCATTGCGAAGATGTCCTTTCAGGTTTACATCCCATGCATTAACAGCTTCAGCAACTGAATCACCCCGACCAATGACACTACCTTTTGCATCTAACGGCATAAGGCATACAAAATGCGAAGATTCAGAATAAACTTCTACTCCTAATAACTTTGGAAGTCCTTCCAATTCGATTTCTATTTTCTTCCGGCGAGGCACTACTTTTTATGCTTAATTATGTATTCAGCTATCACTTTGCGTGAGCTCGATCCGCTCGCCTTTGCCAGTTCTTTATACTCGCTCGGTGAAATCCCCGCTTCTTTTGCAGCATATGCTACCTCACTTGCATCGTTAAGATCTACTTTAGCATCATCACGACCGTCTTGTTTTGATTTGTTATCCATGGATACACAACATAGAGCAATGGCATTTGGTTTTTATAACGAGTCTTTAGGATACCAGAATAAGGCATCGAAGTCAAGTATTTGATTATTCTTTACCCTAATTCCTTCCTGTTCAAGTAATTGTTCCATGTTATACTCTCCTGTGAAATGGTGCTTGCCCGTTAATAAGCCGTTTCTATTGACCACACGATGAGCAGGCAAATGGGGGTGGGTAAGGTGTGAATAGTTCATAGCAATACCAACTAATCGTGATGATTTCGCTGCGCCCAGACTTTTTGCTATCGCCCCATAAGTTGTAACCCGTCCTTTGGGTATCAATGCTACAATATCATAAACCCTGGAATAAAAATCTGACACCTCTTTCAAACATAGACAGCATTAATTAGTTTTATTTTAAATACCATATTATGCCAGAACTTCCAGACTTAGCCGTTATGGCTAAGAACATCGAAAAGAGATTAAAAGATCACACCTTAGAAGCTTTGACACTACATATAGATAGGAAAGCCTCTGTGGATGAGAAAACTTTTCAAAATGCCTTAGTGGGTCACAAAGTAAAATCTGTATACAGGGAAGGCAAAGAACTGCGATTTGAAATTGGCAAAGAAATACTTGGCCTACATTTAATGTTGCACGGGGAATTAAAGATCGTGGAAAAAGATGAAGAGGTAAAGTTTCCCATCCTTCAATTAGATTTTGGAAAAGACCATTTGTATTTAACTGATTGGCAGAAGCAGGCCGCTGCAACTTTGAACCCGGGAAAAACAACCGTTCCAGACGCTTTGGAAATAAAAGGTAAAGAGTTTGCCGAACTGCTTAACAAAAAGAAAAGGGATATCAAGACGGTTTTACTTGACCAAAAATCTATAAGAGGTATTGGTAATGCCTATGCTGATGAAATCCTATATGATAGCAGGATTTCCCCTCATTCAATTGCTAATGCAATACCAGCTAATCAAGTGGAGAATTTGTGGCGTTCAATGCAAACCGTGCTTAAAGATGCCATCGATCAGATATCCAAAGCTGATCCGGATAGGTTAACTGGGGAAAACCGAGATTTTATGAAGGTACACCTTTCAAAAACCGATAAGACGACAAAAGGAGAAACAATTATTGTTGAAAAGAAAGGATCTCGTAAATCTTATTTTGTAGAAAGCCAAAAACTTTATAAGTAATTAAACCATTATTTTAACAACCCTTCCTTCCTCAGTTTCTCAAGTGTAGGCTTAACATTTGGCAGATCCTTGATCTGCTCGAATAATGATCGTTTATCAGTAGTGCGCTTGAAATAATCCCTATCTGAATACCAAGGATGATCCAAAGGCAATGGTGTTTTATCAATACCATTGCCTGGCTTTGAAAAACTCAACCCCGCATCAATCGCGTTATGCTCAGCTGTCACGTCAAACTCTGAGGGGTTGATGAGTGTGATAAGCTCCGTGGATCCATCTATCTTAACAATAAAATGCACGGTCTCTAGTGGAGCGTCGATTTCCGGCAAACTTTCAAGTAAACCATATAGCCAAGCCTTAAAATCCTGTGAGAGCAATTCTGGTATATCAATAGTCAAATAGTTACCCGTAAAATAAATAGAAGCTGTTGGCAACGCATCGGTGATGTTTAAAGCAAGTTGATGTTTATATCGTATCATATAGGCTCAGGTATTAAAAGGCTTTCGTCGTTTGGCGCTTTCTTGAGATCCCTTCGAACCCGATAGGCTGCTAATGAGTCATCATCGCAGGAATACTGCATAATTTCATCCACAATGCTCCGAGGTGCATTAGGATTTAACCATTCGTTAACCAAATCTTGACTTAACATTAACGGCATCCGCTTAGCTGTATTGTGAATGTCTGCCATAAATTCGTTAGCCTCCTGCGTGATGATACTAAAAGATTTGATGCATTGATCATCCTCAGGATTTTTATAATAGCTATAAATCCCAGCCAGGTTGAAGAAAGGATGCGACTTTGGATGGATAAGATAAGGTAACTTGTCACCATCAACGTGTTTGTACTCGAAGAATGAATTGACAGGTATAATACACCTCTTGTTTACGATTGAACCCTTAAATGATGGTTTTTCCCAAATCGTTTCCCGCTTAGCATTTAATGTGCTATTCGATAACTTCATCATATCAGCTAAAGGCTTCTTCCAGGACGGGAGCAATCCCCATTTCATGATATCAATTTCAGTACCTGACTCCCTTTGAACAACAACCGCTAAATCCGGATGAGAGAATCCGTCAGCCTTGTAAAACGCAGTAATATCATCCGCGGTAATATGTGGCGATAACTTCGCTGCATAAAACGATTGATATTCGTAAGCCTTACTGACTTGGGTAGCGGTATAACACATACTCTAATTTACAAATATTTCCTCAACATCACCAGAACCTTCCTTGGAAAGGTAAATGGTCAATGGCTTATCAAATAACACAATCTCATTGATCTGATCACGAATTACCCCAGCAAAATCTACTAGATCCATATCCGGATGAGCAATAAGTTTTAAATCCTTATCATCGGTCCATCCCCAGCCCGATAAGCTTTGACCAAATAATTGATGTAGTGCTACTGGAAGGTTGTCGATCGCCAAAGCCTCTTTATAAGCCATTGTAAAGTGCTCTAATTCTTTTTTCAATAATGGATCATCAGTAGTGTAGCCGTATGGTGAATTGGAGTCTTCCACCATTGCGCCCAGAGACGTATCTCCAACAGTTACAAAGATGAACTCATCGTCCTGAGCTGTCTTCGCCGTCATTGTTTCATTAAGGATTGGAGAGTGGTATTCAAAGTCAAAATAAAACATAGTAGTTTAGGTTATCGCATAACAACATGCGATGGGAGGGATTAGTTTTAATTGCCCAATATCATATCAATCAATGGCTGCAGGTCGCCTGCCGAATATTCTGGATTCCTTTTTTGTAGAGCAACTCTCCATCCGTCTAAGAAGTAACCTATAATACCCCAATAATGGTTATCAACCATTATATGAAAAGTACTTCCCCCTGCACCGCTAGGACTTAGTATTTCAACAAAACGATCACCATCAGGGAAGGCACCTATAAACTTAGCAGAAATGAAGTACATGTTACAATTTAGGTTTTTCTTTATCCTGATAATATTTAATGACCTTTTGATTAAAGGCTTCGATCCTATCAATCAGATCCTGGGTTTCCTTTTTGTGCTTTTCGTTTAATTTTCCAATTTGCTTGAATGCTGCAGTAATCCCCGTTCGTGGATCACGTATAGATATATCCTGCAAAAAATTAATCATCTTCATGCTTTGGAAATCTGTATTATGAAACTCATCATAAAACTCGTCAGATGTCCACCACTTTAAAGACGACTTATTAAATATCCAACAATAGTTTAACCTGGCTTCCCTACAGACGTGATGAATGTCCAGAAACTTGGAAGGCTTAGGTGGAACAAATTCATAACCATTATTCATAATGTAAAAATTACTAATAATTTTAGCAAAATGAAATAAAGTTACTAATAGTTGGTTTGGTTGAATTAGGTGGGAAGATTAATGCTTAACATCAAACGTCAATTCTAAATTAGATTTTTATGATATGGGAAAACCCGTTATTGTTGATATATTAGGAATCTATTTAAACTCTATGTTCCCAGACGATTTCAATGAAGCAAGTAGGGCTCACTTATCAGTATTAATAAGATTGATATCCAGATATGGTACTATCATACAAAAAATAGGTAAAATTCAGAAACCGGAAACGCCAACCGAAGTTTTTAGAAATTTGATTATTCCATATGCAGTTACAATTTATGGGAAAATGCTTACTTCTTTCAGGATTTTGAATGGATATAGTATAGAGGACATAATACCATTAGCAAAAGGGATATCGAATGATCAGTTTTCTACATTTGACCTCACTAGATCTGTGTATGAATGTTTTTTACAATCAAGCTGGTTGACTTCTCGTTATATTACCGATCGTGAAAGGCAGTATGTAACTAGTTGGTCGACAATTCGAGCATATTCTGAGCGAGCAACTCTTGCAAATGTTAGGGGATTAAAAAATGGACAACTTGAAGATGAAGCGGATTTAATTATTGGATTAAAACAAGAAATCTTTGAAAACTATAATGAAATACTTCTTGACGACATAAGGAATTTTGGAAAAGATAAGTATACTGGAGTTGCTGTTTGGCCGAAAGCTACGAAAATACACTCTAAAGTTGGGGTTTCTAAATATCACCATGATTACTTTTATAAAATACATTCAATCTATAGTCATTGCGAACCATTTGCTATGATGCAAGTGTCTTATGCGATGGATAACGAACAGGATGTTAATGAAACTATTGCCTTGGCAGCGCCTTATTTAATACATTTCTCAGCCGCAAATCTTAATTATTTAGGAATTCTTTTTCCAGAATGCGAAAACGAAATATCAAATTCAGTTGATGGGTTTAAAGAAGTCATAGATGGTTCTATAAATTACCTTGCTAAAGAAAGTAGATAGTTACATCGTCAACGAACTACCGCCAAATCCCCGCAACCAACTAAGGAGGCGGGTGGTTACTATTTCTTTTTAAACTTTACGGGGACTGGTGTTTTTATAGGTGATAACCCTTGAAGGAGATTCTCCATACCCAGGCTTTGTCTTTCGATAATGGATGCATTGCATTCAGGCTAAACCACTGGCCACTCGATATTTGGGATTATCTGCTAATACCTTGTAAATAAAAAAAGCCCTCGCGGGATGGCGGGGGCTTGGGAAGTTCTACGCCGCCACGCCTTTTTCAAGTGAAGCGCCTTCTGAGGATAAATAAGCTTTTAGTTCACTAATCAAAACCAGGCACTCTTCGAAGTTTTTTTTTTGGATTCCATTTTCTAATACTGGATCTAAAAACGTATCGTATCTAGCAACCTCTGAATATCTTTGGAGCCTATTGTATGCCTTAAACGCGTGAGGTTTAAATTGTGTTTTTGGACTTCCATTAGGATTTATAGACGCACGAACTTCAGCGTGAGTAGCTCCGGCGTCAAATCCCCTTGCCAAGCAAAATGCCTTGACTAGATGAATTGCGGTATAAAATGTAGCTATAACCTTCCAGTCAAAAAAATTATCGGGGTGATTAGTGCAGCATGCATTTACGAAATTGTGATTGTGGAGAGCTTGATTTAGATTACCTTGCATTATTTTACTTCTATTTCTTTGAGAGTTACTCGATCTAAAAATTCTTCCGGTACAAATTTAATATACAGCGGAAGTTTAGTATTTACACCCAATTCTTCATAGAAATCTAGAAATTCAAAATAAGGTTCTCTTGTTTCAGCGGTATCTTCTTTCAAGCATACATAATATACAAGATTATTCTCTTGTTCCATACCAAATGCTTTGATGATATTTTCGTTGGATGATTTAAGAAAGCGATCAAAAAGTTTTTGCATGCTTTTTTTGATACCATTAAGTTGAGTCGTATTGGAATCTATTAGAGCTTTCAAAGGATTGGAGAAAACATCATGGACATAAGACGAAAATTCATCATTAACACCCATAGAATGTAAAGTCTTACTGTGACCAACTCTCTGGTGGAATAAACTTAAGAAATTATCAACGGTAGCGTTAATTTCTTTATGGTCTTCTGTTAAGGTCATCTTATGTTGAGTTGAGAGATATAAATGAAGTATTCATTTAGATGCTTATCATCCAAAGTTATACCATTTTCACCACTTTTCACCAGTTTTAACTATAGGTGATAGATATACTGCTTCTGTTGCTATTAGTAAAGTTAGGATAGATGATCTTATTCTTGCTCTTAATTGTACTGCTTAGAAAGTATAACTTAAAGGTGAATATTAAGCTCTAAGATCAACGATCTATGCTAATGCTAAGTCGTATCACTATTGTGTTATACAAATAGCTTAAACCAAAAGTATTTCTTTGCTTAATACAAGATTTACTTTTAATAGTATAACTAAAAAGTTACACTTCTGTTACATTCTTGTTGATGATTTGTAGAGTTTTTGTAGTGATTTTGTACAAAAACCGCACATTGCGAAGTTAATTGATGACGAAAAACATAATATTTATCTTATAAGGTTAGCGTGTGTGTTTTGCCAACCCTGCCAAGTAACCGAAAACCCCGCGCGCGCGCGCTACCCGGTGTTTACATCCAAGACTTTTCATCCCACTACCTCCGGCGCTTTAGAAACATAATTTTTATCATATAACCGATCGGCACGAACGCATGCAAAAACCCGACATATTAGTTTGAATTTTATAGCATTCATTGTGGACATTTTGTTTTTCTTATCAATTTCCACTCGCCTTTTATAATATGCTTTTATCTCTGGATCGTTCGCTATACAAGTTCTAACTCCATTATGAAGAAGAGATTTGATCCGCTTGTTGGCAATTGGGGATACTCTTGCTTTTTTCTTTACGCTCGTGCCGGAATCATACTCAAAGGGTGCAACACCGCAGTAAGATGCAAAAGCTCGTGCGCTAGTAATTGATTTAAATTCATTTGTGTGAATAAGCAGTTGTAAGGCAGTAACATCTCCTATCCCCATAACGGAGAGCATAATCTGCATCAGTCTGTTACAGTGTATATCGTTTTTCCATAATTCTTTGATGCGCTCCTCAATATTTAAGATAAGTTGATTTACTTCTAATATTGATGGATTACATAGTGCAATATTTGATTGCGAAATAGATAAATCGATGAATCCATGATCTTCGTTTAATGGGGTTGTAATTATTTTTCTGACCTCTACAATACGTTCACGTAAAGTTGATAAACTACTAAGTTCTTCAATAATCTTTCTTCGAGGCACCCATAATTTCAACTCCTGAAGGTTCTTGATCAGATACCTGGCAATTCGGGCTGCATCAAGTTTATCATTTTTACCTCTGACAATACCTAAAGAATTTTTTATACGAATAGCTGGTTCTACAACTACTTTTGCCTTAAGTTTGGTAAGTGTATTTATCAATATTAATCCGTAAACACCAGTCACTTCCATTCCAAAAACAGCATACCTTAGTTTGAACTCCGGTATTAATTTTAATTCAGATACAAATTCTTTAATTGATTCAATATTATTGGCAACTTTCCCATTAATAACAGTGCCGCCACCATATCTTAGGCAGTAGTTGAAAGTAGCTTTGGAAACATCAATACCAATAAAGAATTTAATTCCTAATAGCTTGTTTGACTCCATGGTTTTGAGATTAAAAAAGCAAATCGCTCGATAGTCCTTAAGTCTCCACTAGTTCCATTCTAGCTTTCTGGATAGGTCGCTTCTTCCGTGATATAGTCATCATCATTGAGCTTAATGTTCGGCATAGATTTCTTCTAACCCAATTAATAAGTTTCTCTCAAAGAAAAGCTACAACAACGGTTGAGTGATTTGCATAACTAAATTAAAAAAAATACGAATGACTGGGTATTGTTAGATATGAAAAATTGCAATTAAACACGGATAGCATTTGTGCTAAGGTTCTGGCCACTTGATAGAAGTATACTTGATATCTGGCATTATCGGCTAATTTGCTAGTAGACAAGAAAAGCCTTCGATATAAAGGCTTTCAATCAAACTAACCAAAGTATGATCGTTTATGGGAAACGATATATTATTAACGGTCCCACATGTGTTTTGTTTTGTTCGGTGGAGATTTTTTTAGAGTTATCCGATTATATTTTTCAAATCCTCAATTATTTTCCTTGCTGTTCTACAATGTTCCAGAGCTTGGTTTGGTTAACCTTTAATATCTGAACCTCGGTGAGAAGTGAGTCAATTTTATCCTGCAGTTCTATACTTTTTTCCAAGGTATTAGTTTTTGTAGACCTATCAATTGGACTTCCGATATTCTTCAAAAGCCATTCAGTATTTAAGGAGTACTTGTTAGTTAATTTGCTGTAGTGGAGTTAGACGTTTGATTTATGGATCAGCCTATTGCGCATAATCTGCCAGTGTTTTTTTTTTACAATGGTAGATCAAAACAAAATTGGTTGTAAAATATAGAATCCCACGTAAATTAAAATTAACTTGCTTCCAATAGATAAGTGAATTATGCACTCGATTGAAGACTTACGAAACAATACGCAGCTAATAGACGATGTTAATAAACGTGTGCCCGAGCTTTGGAGCTCTTTTGATAACATTGTTAGTTACAATGGGCGGAGTTTTTCGGATGAGGACATTGATAACAGCGTGAACGAGGTATTTAAAAGCTGCATAGATATCATTTCTTTAGTTCCGTTGATGATATCGTTTGTTGATATACCTCAAGTGGTTAGGGGTAGGCCAAATTATGCAGGAGAAATTTTTAATAAGCAATCTCAACTTTCATATAATACTGAATTTCCCGACCGAATTGCTTTTGGTAGGTTCAATAGAAAATCCGAACCACTCTTTTATGCCTCTCTTCCAACGGAGTCAAAAAATGTTGATTATGTTTTGTCTTGTGCACTAGAATGCTGCAAAGAATTGACTGCAGAAAAAAGGAATTACAAATTTCAAGATATTACCGTAGGCGGGTGGGTAGTTAACGATCCAATTCCCGCAATTAATCTATGCTTTAATGATGGGCATTTGAATGAAAATCCATCTTTGCAAAATGCAGTTACCAAGCACTTAAACTTAATTCGGGAGTGTTTTTCGCCCGAAGCTAATCAATTCATAACATCATTCCTTTACTACTTCTCAGACTTAAGCGGAACTTTAGCAAAAAATGATTATCATTATTTCGCTACGGCAGCATTGTTTAATGCAATTAGGTACTATTATAGTGAGGTCAGGAAGGAGCCAGAGTTTGGATTGATATATCCTGGAGCGATGAGTGAAAAGAAAGGCCTGAATATAGTGCTAACTAGGGAGGCTGTGGATAAGCATTTAACATTAGATAAAGTTGTAATGTTTCGATATTGTCCGGTTTACAATGGCGCAACAGATTGTTTGGCGGAGCCTTGCAGCGATCTTGTTTATCCTGATGTCGCAGGTAACTTTAAAATCACTGGTTATAAGCTTCCAGGTAATGCGTAAAATGAAGTGTTACATGTGCGACGAGCCTGCTACAAGTGTTGAGCATGCGCCTGCAAAATGTTTTTTCCCAAAAGGATATCGGAACGATTTAATAACTGTGCCATCATGCGCTATCCATAATAATGAAACTTCAAAAGATGATGAGTATGTGAGAGGTATTATTGTCTCATGCTCAGTAAACAATAGCATTGCGCTTACTCATTGGCGCGGTTCGGTGCTCAATGGATATAAACACAGTCCAAAGCTATTTCTTAAAACTTTTAGTAATCAAATAGACAGGAGTTTCTTTCATGATAGAAAGCGTGTTGATGGTGTGATTATCAAAATTGCCTATGCATTGTATTTTAAAGAATATAAAGAACGTTGGCAATCATACCCTACGCCATTTTATCATAACTTTCTTTTTGATGATGGAAAAACAGATATCCATGAGAGGCTACCAAATTATAAAGATATCCCTGTATGGCATATATTTGAAGGCTCAAATAAATCTGTTTTTAAATATCAGTTTTTCGATGGCAAAGTTAA
>Ga0308159_1000856_pt1 | contig 54356 bp, 51 predicted proteins | sample PhyCR1_FD_201040 | JGI IMG/M metagenome (GOLD analysis project Ga0308159, IMG submission 201040) | Phyllosphere microbial communities from UC Gill Tract Community Farm, Albany, California, United States - DLSLC.R1 | ecosystem: Host-associated > Plants > Phyllosphere > Unclassified | place: USA...
CATCATGCGTGAGTCGATTCGTTTCAAGTAAAGTCCGTCAGCCATCTTTTCAAACACTTGTTATAAAGTAACATCTTAAATCAATTCAAATATAGCGGCGATAATAAATATCTGTGATCCGAGTTATAAGCTCGAGCAAAACCCTGGGCAGTAGCGCGTTGAAACGGCAATGATTTGCTATGCTAATGAAGAATTTTCAATATCCCGAACCCAGAAGGTGATATGAGCCTGGACACCTCCTCCGTGCCTGAGCTCTCCGCTCAACAACGTCGCTGCAACCTATTGTTGATGCTGTATTGCCCCTCAGAGGCCATGCGGCTGGAGAATGTTGGTCAAATCAACGGCGTAGATCTGCCAACGACGCAAAAAGACCTGGCGCAACTTGCCGCCGACATACAGCGCCTCCACCGGCTGGACATTACCACGACTCAGGAACAGGACTTTCGGCTGCAAGGTGCCGTGCTTGATCAGAGAATTTGCCTTATCAATGGTCTGCGACGTGCCATTCGCAGCAGCCCCGATTTCCTGCATCATCATTTTACCCCTTACCTTCAACAATCGCTGAGTCAGGCGGATGACTTCGACCACCCGCTGTACTACAGCGAATTTCCTCTATTGATTGAACGGGTTGCAGAGTTACTCAACAGAGAATTCAGTCCGCGTGACGAGCAGTTTTTACAGATTTATCTCCAGTTCTGTCTCTGGCAGGACATCAATCCGACACAACTGGAATTCAACGAAACCCAGCTGCGCTGGCTACGCGACAAACCCGAATTTACGGCCGCCGATCTGATTTTTCGCAAATTGCAGACGTTGAAAAGCGTAAATATTGCTGATTGCGAACGGGACTTTTTTGCCCTGTTGCTGACGATTATCAAGAACTACAGCTATGACAGTTCAGGTTCGCCCGAAGACCAGAAGCTGATGGCGCAGATTGAAATACTGGTGGCCAATTTTCAGGATGTCTCGGGCATGACATTCAGCAGTTACGAAGGGCTTATTAGCCAGCTGTTCGCCCATCTTGGCCCGGCCATCGAGCGCTGCCGTTTCGACATTATTGTCGACAGCCAGATGCAGGATGAAGTAAATCGCATGTATCCTCGCTTGATGCGTACAACGCGGGACGCGCTACAGGATATTGAAAAAGCGTATGAAATCGCGTTTCCACCGGAAGAGATAGGATTGGTAGCGGTGATATTCGGTGCCTGGCTCATGCAGGGCAACGCCTTGCAGGAAAAGCAGATACTGCTGCTGACAGATGCAAATCCGGCGCTTGAAGAGGATGTCGAACAGCATATCCGCGAAGCGACGCTGATGCCGCTCAACATCAAATACCAGACACTCGACGAATTTCATCAACATGGCGCGCCAAGCGGCGTTGCCATGATTGTCACGCCCTACGCCACCCTTTCCACCGAAGCCGATCCGCTGGTTATCTACACTCAGTTGCCTCTGACCAAAGACGAACGCAAGAGAATTCGCTCTTTGCTCGAAGCACATCAGGACTGAAAAAAGGCCAAAAAAAACCACGTCCGAAGACGTGGCTTTTTATCGGCAAATTGCTGGATTACGCGTACACAGGGTAACGCGCACAGATTTCCAGAACTTTTTGCTTAACGCGTTCAATGGTCGCTTCGTCATTGATATTGTCAAGAACGTCGCAGATCCAGCCGGCCAGTTCGCGCACGTCAGCTTCTTTGAAGCCGCGACGGGTCACTGCCGGTGTACCGATACGAATACCGGAGGTCACAAACGGGCTCTTGGGATCGTTGGGTACGCTGTTTTTGTTCACGGTGATGTTCGCGCGACCCAGAGCGGCGTCGGCTTCTTTACCGGTCAGGCCTTTCTCGACCAGATCAAGCAGGAACAGGTGGTTGTGCGTACCGCCGGAAACCACTTTGTAACCACGCTCGAGCACCACGTCAACCATGGCCTTGGCATTGATGGCAACCTGCTGCTGATAAGCTTTGAACTCAGGTTCCATCGCTTCTTTCAGCGCGACCGCTTTACCTGCAATCACGTGCATCAATGGACCACCCTGACCACCCGGGAATACCGCGGAGTTCAGTTTTTTATACAGGTCTTCGTCACCGCCTTTCGCCAGAATCAGACCGCCGCGTGGACCTGCGAGGGTTTTGTGGGTCGTGGTAGTCACGATGTGAGCGTGAGGGACCGGGTTAGGGTAAACGCCAGCGGCAATCAGACCGGCCACGTGAGCCATGTCGACGAAGAACCAGGCGTCGATGCTGTCTGCGATTTCGCGCATCTTGGCCCAGTCAACCACGCCGGAGAACGCGGAGAAGCCGCCGATGATCATTTTTGGCTTGTGCAGTTGAGCCTGACGCGCCAAATCGTCATAGTCGATTTTGCCGGTTTCGTCGATGCCGTAAGGCACTACGTTGTACAGTTTACCGGACAGGTTGACAGGTGAACCGTGAGTCAGGTGGCCGCCGTGCGCCAGGTTCATACCCAGAATGGTATCGCCCGGTTGCAGCAGCGCAGTATAAACCGCGAAGTTGGCCTGTGAGCCGGAGTGCGGTTGAACGTTTGCGTAGTCGGCACCAAACAGCTCTTTTGCACGGTCAATCGCCAGTTGCTCGACGATATCAACGTACTCGCAGCCGCCGTAGTAGCGCTTGCCAGGATAGCCTTCAGCATATTTGTTAGTCAGCTGAGAACCCTGAGCCTGCATAACGCGCGGGCTGGTGTAGTTCTCTGACGCAATCAGCTCGATATGCTCTTCCTGACGTACGACTTCCTGCTCCATTGCATGCCACAATTCGGCATCATAATCGGCAAGGTTCATTTCACGCTTTAACATCTGCTTCTCCTGACTCAACAAACTTAAATAAACGCCCCTGATGGGTTCTGGGGCACAGTGTAAACTGTTTCCCCCCTGTAGGCATAGTCTCCACGGCAGGTTTTTAAGCAAACGATTGGCATGCCGTGGCACAAGGCTTTGATCCAGGATGGAGTACGCCGTTTCAAGCGCGTTTTATTCATTTAGAAATGCAGATTTTTCAGCTTTGTGAGCGGTGACACAAAAGGAAATGGCGGCAATATCAGACTGGCAAGGGGGTAAAAAAAGGACGGACCGGAAATTCCCGGCCCGTAAAGAGTGCCTAGATAGCCTCTTCATCCTCTTCACCGGTACGGATACGAACTACGCGCGCGACGTCGAAGACAAAGATTTTGCCGTCGCCGATTTTGCCGGTTTGCGCGGTCGTCATGATGGTCTCGACGCAGGTATCGACGATATCGTCAGCCACCACGATTTCGATTTTCACCTTCGGCAGGAAATCCACCATGTATTCTGCGCCACGGTACAGTTCGGTGTGTCCTTTCTGACGACCAAAGCCTTTGACTTCGGTAACCGTCATGCCGGTTATACCGACTTCAGCCAGCGCTTCGCGCACATCATCCAGCTTGAAAGGTTTAATAATTGCGTCAATCTTTTTCATGGCAGGCCCTTTTTATCGTTCGTTTGCCCGTGCTTGTTCCGGCAGCGGCAAAATTTAATTTTCAGCTTTTAGGTGCTTACGGCACCGGCAGGCGCATAAAGTATCATATCCTCTCCTCACGTAAAACGAACCGAAAGAGAGACGCTACTATTTAGGACTCTTTAAAGTCGTTGGCTTCGAGTTCATGCCTTGAAAGCAGCTTATAGAACTCGGTCCGGTTGCGCCCGGCTATTCGCGCCGCCTGCGTCACATTGCCGCGTGTAATCTGCAGAAGCTTGCGCAAATAGTGCAGTTCGAAGGTATTGCGGGCTTCGACGAAGGTGGGCAGCGCCGTGTTTTCGCCTTCGAGTGCCTGCTCCACCAGCGCCTCACTGATGACAGGTGCCGAGGTCAAGGCGACACACTGTTCAATCACGTTGACCAGTTGCCGCACATTGCCCGGCCAACTCGCGGCCATGAGTCGCTTCATGGCATCGGTCGAAAAACTGCGCACGAAAGGCTTGTGGCGCAGCGCCGCCTCGCGCAGCAGGTGATTGGCCAGCAGCGGAATGTCTTCGGCACGCTCGTTCAATGCGGGCAGCTTGAGGTTCACCACATTGAGCCGATAAAACAGATCTTCACGGAATTCGCCCTTCGCCATCGCCTTCGGCAAATCGCGGTGGGTTGCCGAAATGATGCGCACATTGACGTCGATGTCAAAGTTACTGCCGAGCGGCCTGACCTTGCGTTCCTGCAATACCCGCAACAGCTTGACCTGCAGGGAGAGCGGCATATCGCCAATTTCGTCGAGAAACAGCGTGCCGCCATCGGCCGCCTGAAACAACCCTTCGCGACTGCTGACTGCGCCGGTAAAGGCACCTTTGGCATGACCGAACAGCTCGGATTCCAGCAACTGTTCGGGCAATGCGCCGCAGTTGATGGCAATAAACGCCTTTTTACCGCGTGGACTGGTGCGATGTATCGCCTGCGCCAGCACCTCTTTACCCGTACCGCTCTGCCCGTTGATTAACAGGCTGACGTCGGACTGCGCAACCATTTTTGCCTGCTCCAGCAAACGCAGCATAACGGGGCTTCGAGTAACAATCTGCTCGCGCCAGCTGTCATCGCCCGCAGGAGCAGATTGCGCCAGCGCTTCGTCGATGGCCTTGTAGAGCGCATCGCGATCCACCGGTTTGGTAAGAAAGCCGAACACGCCCTGCTGCGTAGCGGCGACTGCGTCGGGAATCGAGCCATGCGCCGTCAGGATAATCACCGGCATACCCGGTTGATGCTTTTGGATTTCGGCAAACAGCGCCATGCCGTCCATTTCGTCCATTCGCAGGTCACTCAACACCAGATCTATGCGCTCGCGGCGCAGCAGTTTCAGCGCTTCATCCCCACTCGCGGCCGTCGTGACCTGAAACCCTTCGCTGGAAAGGCGCATGCCCAGCAGTTTCAACAAGCTGGGATCGTCATCAACCAGTAGCAGGCTGGCATTTCTCCGTGCGGTCATTTTTCTCCCGTTGCCCTTGGCTGGTAAATCGAGCGGTTCTGGTTAATCAGTTGTTGTCCTGGGTGCGCATATCGGGTGTTTCGCTCTGCAACTGCTTGCGCGACGAAAGCTGTCGCTCGATGTCGGTCAGGTTTTCCAGTTTGCGACGGGTATCGTCGAGACTGGCCTGTAACGCCTTTTGTTCATTGCTCATCTCTTCGAGCTTGGCCTCATTGGCGACCTGCAAACGCGCATTGCGGGCTTTGTCGTCTTCCAGCGCAACCTGTAACGACTGCCGTTCTCGCCACAGTTGCAGCAGGGGTCGAATCGCCCCCGGCATTTGCGCGCGGTATTCGTTGACGTTATTGAGCAGCGCTCTACGCTGGGTATAATTTGGATCGGTTGCGGCAATCAAAATGCTCTGCTTGAAAACATTTGCCCATCCAGAAGACGAAATCTGCGAAGCCTGATAGCTTGCCTGCGCATTGCTCATGCGCTCGGAGCAGTCCATCGCCCGCAGCCAGTACAGCGAATTATTGAGCGTTGCGCCGTCGTCCAGCGCCCACAGCGTTTCACAGGGGGCGATGCGAAAATCCACCACCTTGCTGTCGGGAATGACGTCTTCTTCGACCTGCTGGCGCGCCTTGTCATGCGGCGCACCGGCACAGCCTGCCAGCAGCACCGGCGTCAGCAAGGCCGAGGTTAGCAGCAGATTCGGGCGAAAACGACGGCAGGAATCTGAATCTCTGTGTCGCTGTGCGGTGCCTTTCAAACGGTTGAAAAAGCCAAAGCGGCTTAAAAATAATAAGAATCCTGTTTGCATGGTTTTATTTTACTCAGCTAAGTGTGCGCCGTTCGAGGGTAGCTCAATGCGAAAACAGACGTCGGCGTAATCCACCTCGACCAGTTTCAGCTCACCCTCCATACGCTTGATACAATCTTTGGCGATACTCAGCCCCAACCCGCTGCCTTTGACGGCGCCCTTGCGCAGTTGGCTCCCCTGAAAGAAGGGTTCGAAAATCATGGCCCGCTCTGCCGGCGGAATGGCCGTGCCGCTGTTGGCGACATCAATCACGGTGCGTGCGCCGTTCTGCCAGCTGTGAAGCCAAATGTTACCGGATTCGGCGCCGTAGTGCACCGCATTGGAATACAGATTGTCCAGCACCCGCACCAATAGAACAGACTCGGCCCAGCAGGCAGTCGCATCGGTCCTTACCTCAGTATGGATCAACTTGCTTCGCGCCGTCAGACTATGTGCCGCCGCTACGCTGTGCAGGATCTCCGGCAGATTGACCTGTTCCTTGTCGGTCGGCACATCGGCCAGTCTGCGGTTGTAGTCGAGCAGTTGTTCAATCAGGGTTTGCAGGTGTCGACTGCTGGTATTGAGAATTGCCACCACCTCTTTTTGATCGGCAGTCAGTGGCCCGGCCACTTCGTCACGGAGCAGTTCCGTGCCTTCGCGCATACTCGCCAGCGGCGTTTTGAGTTCGTGCGATATATGGCGCAAAAACTCGTGGCGCTGCGATTCGAACCAGGCGAGCCTCTCGCTCAGCCAGGTAATGCGTCTGGCCAGTGCGCGAATCTCGCGCGGCCCGCGAAACTTCGAGGCACTGCCGGGTGAACGCCCTTCTCCGAGGCGGTTAATCATTTTCTCCACCCCTTTAACGGGGCCGATAATCATTCGGGTAAACAGCACGACCAGCATGCCGCTCAAAAGGAAGAGCACGAGTGCCTGCCAGCCAAAGAACTTGCCGCGATCGGCAATGGCGCGCTGCAACTGCTGGCCACGAGAATAGATCACGTCGCGGGTCACTTGCACCATTTCAGCATTGGATCGTGAAAATTCTTCGAGCTGGCGCGAAGATTCTGGTTCCGGGCTGTTATTTTCACAGCGAAAGGCGGAGAGTCGGGTCAGCAGGTCACGCAGATTCTGGTAATAGCGCGGATCCGGCAATATCGAGGCATGGGCATCAAGCATTTGCGAATACTGGCGGCGCTGGCTTTGATAGAGGGTAGAAAGTGTAGGATCGTCGAGCACGCAGTACTGGCGGTAGCTGCGTTCCATTTCCAGCGCGATGCTGGTCATTGATTCACTGCGTCTGGCATCGACAATCGTGGTGCGATTGATCTCGGCCGCCTGACGGCTGAGATGATTCAGGCTTTCATAGGCTTGATAGGCTAAAACCAGCAGAGGCAGCAGCACCAGCAGAAAGGCCATCAGGACCAGCTGTCTCAGGGAACCCGGAAACAAACGCCACTTTTTCAAGGATATTATCTCGCACGCAGGGAATAACCTGATGCTAACCGACGCGAAGAGGGAAGAAAAGAGAAGAACCCGGGAGGTTGCCCTACAGACATCCCGAAGGCGTATCTATAGGGCAGAAGAGGTGGTGCCTCACTCAACGTGTCGTTCGATGCTTGATAAGATTGCCGGAGCAACGATATCGGTCTGGGTGAACGATAGGCACCTTTTCTACGGCGTCATTCGAATGTTATGAGCGCAGATGCGGTAAACCGCAGAGGCATTTATAACGGCGTGAATGAGCAACCGCGGAGAATATAGCAGGAAACGTGCCAACTATTAAAGATAAATTATAACTTGCTGTTATTAGGTAGATAAAATTTTCAAACGATAAAACCTTACACAAGCTTATCGTTAAATTTTGTTTAAATATCAACCGCGTAGTCGCCAATAAGAGACAGGTTACAGCGTTAATATTTATGCCTTTATTAATCAACAGGTTAAATGTCGCCAATTAGCGACATTCGGATTAATCCCTGTCGCCGATTCGAGACAGTATTAATGTTCGCTGTAACCCTGGGTGCCGGGGGTTAATTCCGTCAACTGACAGGCCGGACTGCTCTTGTTCTTGTCATCCTGACAATCGGTAGCATCATCTTTCACGAAAATATGGTCGAGAATGGCACGCATCGTAGGACCCGCCACCACGCCATCACCCCCGCCGTTCTCGAGGATTAACGCAACTGCAACGGAAGGATGATCAAAAGGTGCAAAGGCCGTATAGAAGATGTGATCTCGCAGGCGCACCGGCGTCATTTTGGCGTTGTAGTTCTGGTTTTCGCGCAGGCTGAACACCTGCGAGGTGCCCGATTTCGCAGCAATCTTGTAGGGCGCGGTATGGAACAGCTTGTAACCGGTGCCGTTCGGCGCATTCGCCATACCGAACATCGCGTTTTTCACGATGGTCCAATAGGGGGATTTCGGGTCGGCAATCTGCTCCGTCGGCGGCATTTTATAAGGCGTCACCACTTTACCGAGCTGCATGGAGTCCAGCAGGTGCGGGGTCATGATTTTACCATTGTTGATAAGAATGGTCATCGCCTTGACCATCTGGATCGGGGTGGCAATCCAGTAGCCCTGCCCGATCCCGACTGACACGGTATCGCCTTGATACCACTCTTTTTTGTGGACTTTCATTTTCCAGTCGCGGCTCGGCAGATTTCCGTAATACTGCTCGTCGAGGTCAATGCCCGTGGATTTGCCGTAGCCGAATTTGCCCAGCCACTCGTGAATACGGTCGATGCCCATCTCGTAGGCGACCTGGTAGAAGAAGGTATCAGCCGATTCTTCGATGGCCTTGGTGACATTGAGATAACCGTGGCCCGTTTTCATCCAGTCGCGATACCGGCGTTCGGTGCCGGGCAGCGTCCAGGTTGGCGCGCCGAAGAACGTGGTCTGCGGCGTAATTACACCGGCAAACAGCGCCGAAATCGACATATAAGGTTTGATAGTCGAGGCCGGAGGATAAAGCCCCTGGGTCACGCGGTTAATCAGCGGCAGGTCAGGGTTTTTGAGCAATGCGCTGTAGGCCTTGCCCGAAATACCGTTGACGAACGGATTCGGGTCATAGCTTGGGCTTGAGACCATCGCGCGCACAGAACCGTCGCGCGGGTCCACCACAACAACGGCCGCACGCTGGCCTTTCAGCAATTGCTCGATGTACTGCTGCAACCCGAGATCCAGCGTCAGTTTGACGTTCTGTCCGGCCTGCGGCGGGGTTTCGGTCAGCAGACGCACCACATGGCCGTGGTTATCCACTTCCACTTCCTGATAACCGGTGCGGCCGTGCAGTTCTTTCTCGTAGTATTTTTCGATGCCCTGCTTGCCGATATCATGGTCGGCGGCGTAGTTTTCGGCCTCGCCGTCTGCCGAAAGCTGCTTGTCGTCGCGGTCATTGATTTTCGACACATAGCCGACCACGTGGGCCAATTCTGCCCCGTAAGGGTAACGACGTTGCTGATAGCTGCTGATCGACACGCCCGGGAAGTTAAACTGATTGACCGAGAAACGCGCGACCTCCTCGTCGGTCAGAGCCAGTTTTAACGGGATTTGCGCAAAGCGGCGGCCGTGGTACATCGCGTCCTTGAAATCGGCCAGATCTTCCGGCGTCAGGTCGACAATCGGCGTCAGCGCCTTGAGTGTCGCAGGCAAATCCGCCACTTTTCCGGGGATCACCTGAATCTGATAGAGCGTAATATTCTGCGCCAGCACCACGCCGTTGCGATCCATGATCAATCCACGGCTCGGCGCAATCGGCAGCATTTTTATATCGTTCTGGTTGGAGCGGGTCTGATAAAACGCGTGCATGCCAACCTGCAGGTGATACAGATTGAAAACCAGTACGCCGAACAGCATGACAACAATAATAAAGGCGATAACCGCACGACGGACAAAGAGCGAGGACTCAGCCGAATGGTCGCGGATTTCTTCGTTCAATAGGGCCATTACCGGGGGATTACCTTTGTTGTCAGACGTCAGAGCTTAAGCGAAAAATGCGGGGGTGCAGAAAGTGCGCAAGGATAACGCTTCCCGTGGGGGACGACCATAAGAAGTGTGCTAATGAATTCACTGGAGTGTTTCTATTTATGAATACGCGGAGAGAATACCGTAAAACAATCGCCTCAAACCCGGAAATAAGGTTGAGGCGCGTGACTATTTAATTTGATTCTATTTTTACGCAGTCGGCATAGATATAACCTTCGGTCTCATTGGCAATAACAAAACTGTTCTGCACATGAATATACATCAGGTTATTGGCCGTTCCCGCTTTCATCGGCTGATTATTCTGGCCGATTATATCGGTAAGTTCGGGACTGGTAATGGTTTTGTTGGCATCGGGAAACACGGTAAAGGTATTCCCGGCATCCGTCACTCTGGCGTCTTTGTTCAGCACTTCGGCTGAATCATCGCCGTTGGGGCGCTGAATGCTGTGCGTCAAAACACATTTGTAATGCGTGTCTGCTGCTGCTGTGAAAGTCGTAAAAGTCAGTAATACCGCAATGAAAGCGACGAGCCTGGCCATTGAAAAATCCCAACTAGGAAAAGTGAGCCACATCCTAACACTTGCCAATATTATAGAAAGTAGGCGACAGAGAAATAGTCGTAAATATCACCACAATCACCCAGTTAAAATAGCCCGCTCATCCGATGGGCGGGCCGCAATAAAGACATGGCTGTCGAGCAATAATCAAAAACGGCAAAGCAAAAGACAAATAGATATTTACAAACAAGGCATTAAGCCGTTTTAACCAAAAACTTCTCGATAATTTCCATGCGTGGCTCGACGCCCAGTCCCGGACCCGAAGGCAGGAAGGCATAGCCATCGGCTATCTTGACCGGCTCTTTGGCCAATGAACGCGAAATCTCGCCCGGCTCGACGCAATATTCCATCACCAGCGCATTTTCGATGGCGCAGAGGAAATGCAGCGACGCCGCCGTATTAATGTCGGTCGTGAAGTTATGATTGCAGACTTTACGTCCGCGACTGTGGGCATAATGGGCAATCTGCATCGCCTGGGTGAAACCGGTGCGCGTCACATCGATTTGCACGATGTCGATTTGACCTTCATCGATCAACCGCTGGAAGCCTACTACCGTACACTCCTCTTCACCGGCGGCGATATGCTGTAAACAGGTCTGCGACACTTTACCGTAACCGGCGTAATCATCGGGATGCAGCGGTTCTTCAATCCAGAACAGGTTGAACGGCTCAAACAGCCGGGCGCGGCGGAGAGTGGTTTTGGCGTCCCACGCCAGCCCGACATCAAGCATAAAGTCTACGTCGTCGCCAATCGCATGACGAATCGCCTCGACGTACTGTACATCGCGCTTTTCATCCAGACCAAAGGGTTCCCAGCCAAATTTCACGCCGGTATGCCCCGTATCCACGGCGTGTCGCGCCCGCGCCACGGTATCTTCAATGCTGTACTGGAACATGTTCGACGAATAAACCCGCATACGATCGCGCATCGCGCCGCCGAGCAGCTCGACTATCGGTTTGTCGAGCGCCTTGCCCTTGATGTCCCAGAGCGCGATGTCTATGCCGGCCATGGCCTGAATCACTGCGCCATTACGACCGTAATAGATGGTCGCACGGTGCATTTTGGTCCACAGACGGCTGGTTTCCAGCGGATTTTCGCCGATCAGCAGAGATTTAAGCCCCGTAACCATTGTATGGGAATAAGGCGCTTCGATGATGGCTTTGGTGACATACGGACTGCCGTCGACCTCGCCCCAGCCAATTACACCCGCATCGGTTGTGATTTTTATCAGCAGTGCATCCTGCGAGCTGTCGGTACGTGCTTCAATCGTTGGCAGCCGTAAATAAAAGGCCTCTACATCCGTTATCTTCATAAACCCGCCCTGCCCTTACATTGTTTTTAATCCGCGTCGGACGCCGCTCGACGTCGGTCAGCGATAATTTTCTGATAGTCCACATCCAGCGCCTGAACGCGAACGTGCAATTCGATTTCCCGCGTCATCTGCGCGATATCGCCTGCGGCAAATACCCGCACCAGCTGGCGATGCTCTTCAATGATTGCCTCCATGGATTTACCCATCGTCGACAGGCCAAAGATAACCGTCAGCTGGCGGGCTATCGACTCCCACAAATTGCTTAGCACCGGATTGTCGGCAAAGCTGCACAACACACGGTGAAAGGCGGTATCCGCCGAGGCAAAACCGTAGACGTCGCCGCGCTGTTGCATCAAGACCAGCTCTTCAACGCTTACATTGAGCCGGGCAATTTGCGAACTGCCGTTATGCCCGAGTTCAATGGCGCGCTGGCAGGCCAGCGTTTCCAGCGGAATTCGCACGTCGATAATCTGCTCCAGGCGCTGCTGCGAAATGTCCATCAGCCGAATGCCTTTGTAGGGTTCGCTGGAGACGATGCCCTGACTTTCCAGAATGCGCAGTGCTTCGCGGATAGGCACGCGGCTCATGCCGAGACGCATCACTAGATCCGGCTCCGAAACCCGGTCGCCCGGTAAAATCAGTCCACGCGAGGCGGCGGATAAAATGGCATCGACCGCGTGATCCACAAGCGTGCGAGGTCGCGCGGGTTGCCACGTAATACTCGCATCGCCCATCGGCTGCATTAAAGGGGCGCTCTCTAGGTCCGTCTTTGTGACGGCCTGTTTTCCCTGCGTTTTTTTCATCGCCTGTTTCCTGCCAAGATAGTTCCCGACGCCCTCTCCGGGCGCGATTGAGTGTTTTATGGCTGCGCCACCTGAGCCGTGTTTCGCGTAATAAATTCGCCGAAGCCCGGCGCAACCTGAATTTTTCCGTGCTGATAAACCGGTACGCCGCGAATCAAGGTCATCACGACCTTGCCCTGACAAGGCAGGCCTTCGAAGGCGCTCCATTTGCCAAGACCATAAAATGCCTCGCCCCTGACCGTCCAGCTCTGCTGCGGATGGTAAAAGGCAAGATCGGCATCCGATCCAATCGAAATCGTGCCTTTTCGCGGATACAGCCCGAAGGTTTTCGCAGGCCCGGTGGCCGTCATGCGCGCAAACTCAACGAGCGACAGACCGCGTTTGATATGGCCTTCGCTAAAGAACATCGGCCCCAGCGTCTCGACGCCGGTCAAGCCCATGCCCGCCTCCCAGATGGATTCCTCTCCCACGGTCTTTTGTTCGGGCAGATACGGACAGTGATCCGAGGCCAGCATATCGACGTCACCGGCCAGCACGACCGACCAGAGCGCATCGACGACCGGACGCGGCCGAATCGGCGGGCCACAGCGGGCATTCGGCCCGATGCGCATCAAGTCTTCTTCATCAAGAATCAGATAGTGCGGGCAGGTTTCGAACGTGACCCGCGCCTTGTCGCGTGCATCGACAATATGCTGCGCCGCGCGGGCCGAGCTGACATGCACGATATGGCAACGTGCGCCGGTTTCCTGTGCCAGCGTCAAAACGCGATTCACCGCCTCGACCTCGGCAATTTCTGGCCCGGCTTGCGCGTGGGCGCGAATGTCCTTGCGTCCGGCGCGGCGCAGTTCAGCACCGGCGGCGATTAAAATGGCGTGATTTTCAGAGTGAATGCCGATAAGCCCGTCAAACTCGCGCAGCGTTTGCATGGCGCGCAGCAGGCCGTCGTCGTCGAGGCGCGGTAATCCCTTGAGATCGGTGGCTTCGCCGTTAGGCGCGCCGCTGCACAAGAAGGCTTTGAAGGCGATGGCACCGGCGGCGTCGAGATCCGCCAGCTGATGCAGGTTTTCACCGTCGAGTCCTGCCCACATCGCGAAATCTACGCTGACGTTTTCGCCAAGCAGTCCGCGTTTCCAGTTAAAGTTGTCGAGCGTGGTGGCAGGCGGCAGGGAGTGCGGCATCTCCACAATCGTAGTGACTCCCGCCGCCGCCGCACCCTGCGTCCCTTCACGCAATTCCTGCTCCGGGAAATCGTGCGAGCCGGTAAAATGGGTATGCACATCAATTGCGCCGGGCATGATAATCAAACCACGGGCGTCGATGACGTTTTCCGCCTCGGGAAGCAGGCTGCCGGGAGCGAAAATACCGACGATTTTACCGCCATCCAATGCAAGATCGGCATGAAGTTCGCCGTTTTCGGTGATAACAAGGCCACCGGTAATTAACGTATCCATTACTTTCTCCCGTCAGTGAGGCGGCTGTCGACCAGCGCGTCATAAGGCGCAGGCTGTGCCAACCAGCCCGCCTGCTGCAAAATGTCTGAAAAATGCCCGAAATCTTGTTTCGAAATCTGCGTCGAGTCGGCAAATATCCGTGATTGCTGGTATCCGCGTACGGCCTCAATCAGGGCAGGCAAAGGGTAATCCGGATAAAAAGGCGCAATCAGGGCGCTGACTTTTTCGGCGGAATTTTCATGCAACCACGCCAGCGCGAGTCCTATCGCGCGTGTAAAGGCTTGAAAAGCAGGACGATGAACGGCGACCACCTCAGGGCGCGCAATATAGGCGCTCCATGGCACCGCGCCGGTGAGCGGCGAAAGGCTTTGAACCAGCGCCAACTTGCCCGAGGCAACCGCCGGTGCCAGCGCGTGCAGCGAGTGCAGCGCATAATCGATTTCACCTGCCGCGACCGCCGCGAAATCCTGCTGGATGTCGCCACTGCCGGCAATCAGTGTGATGTCATCTTCACCGAGATGGTGCTGCTCCAGCAGCCAGCGAAAACACAGGCTGGCAGTGCCGACATTGCCCACATCCACCACTTTTTTGCCCCGCAAAGTGGCGATGCTGAAAGCGGGTTGTGGATTGGCGGCCGCCAGATACCACGGATTTCCGGCAACGGCGGCGCAGAAACATACCAGCGCCGGACCGTTATCTTGATGATTTTTCATGATAACCATCGGGCCGCCTATCGTTAAATCGGCCTCGCCCGCCAGCACGGCCGGAACCTGCCCTCCCTGAATCGTGTGGCCGCCGGACTGCGCCGTGGTGAATTCGACGTTCACTCCTTCGCGGGCAAAAAAGCCCAGACTTTCTGCCACAAAGTGCGCACAGTAATAGACGCGGGCTTCGCTGGCGTCGCCCTGATTCATCACAAGAAGTGGGTTATTCATGGCTGACTCCCGTCTGGCCAACGTCTGACGCAAGGAAATCTGCGTTCAGCGTATTGATATCGTCGACGCCGCACCAAGTGCACAACGCCGTAATTTCGTTAATGACGCCTTCAAGCAGCGCGTAAACCGCCTCTTCGCCCCCGGCGGCCAGCGCGGTAATGACAGGGCGCACGATCACCGAAAGTTCTGCGCCCAGACAGCGGGCCACCAGCACGTCTGCGCCGCTTCTGATACCGCCGTCAATCGCCAGCAGTCCTTTAAAATGCGGGCGTATCGCGGGTAATTGCTGCACCGGCGTGGCCCAGCGCGCGCTCTGCCGCAGGCCGATATTCGACACCATCAGCGCCTGGAAGCCCAGCGCCTGCGCCTGTTCGGCATCCAGCGGATGAAGTATGCCCTTCACCATCACCGGTAAATTGCGGGTTTTCGCGTGTGCCAGCACCTCGGCCAACGTCTGCCACGACCAGGCCGGAAACGCGGGTAAAGGATGCACGCCCGCGTGGGTCGAACCGATGGTTTTCCAGCCACGGCGCACCAGTTCTTCGCCAATGGAAAAGCCGCCCGGCTGCAACCCGCTAACCGGATGCACCGGTGCCAGCAGGGTTAAAATCATGCCCTGCGCCCCGCATTCTGCCGCATGGTCGATCAGCGCAATAACCCGTTCGACCGAACCTGCCGCACGCAGCTGCAACCAGCAGTCATCATGTTCGGCGCAGATCTCGCTCAGCGGCGTGACCGTCTCTTCCGAGACAAACAGCGGTAAACCCAGGCGCTGACAGACGCGCGCAATCGGCAATAATCCTTCTTGATGAAAGACCTTGTCACCCGCAAAGGCACCGACGGCAAGAGGAGCCGACCAGCGGCGGCCAAACGGCTCGCTGGCAATATTCAGCCCGTGACTACCGCGCATGACACGCGGCACCAAACGAAACTGTTGCAGGGCAGCGGCGTTGGCATCCTGCGGGTTGATTCCGTCTTTGGGCTGGCCGAGCAGGTAGCGATAAAGCGCGTCGCCCAGTCTTTCTCGCGCTTCGATGGCGTGCGGCAGCGAATTATCAGTCATTTTCATGATTCAACTCCTGCTGCAGGAAGGCAGAAAACGCCGGGGTTGTCGGGTGTTGCAGAATGTCGGGGCCGCCCTCTTCCACCAGCACGCCGTCTTGCAGAAAGACAATGCGGTCGGCGACGGTCGCGGCAAAGGCGATATCATGGGTGCTTATCAGTAGCGTCATACCCGTTTTCGACAGCGATCGGATGGTTTGGTTAACTTCTCGCACCAACTCTGGATCCAGCGCCGAGGTCGGCTCGTCAAATAGCAAAATACGGGGTTCGGCGGCCAGTGCACGGGCAATGCCGACGCGCTGCTGTTGTCCGCCCGAAAGTTCGTGCGGCAGCGCTACCTCGAAATTCTCAAGCCCGACCAGCTTCAGCGCACGCCGGGCTTTGGCCTGAGCGATGTCCCTGGGCATGCCCTGCACCAGCAGGGGAATACTCATGGTGTTTTGCAGCGCCGTCATATGGTCAAACAACGCAAAGTGCTGAAAGACGATACCAATTCCCGATTCCGCGCGGTTGGCGGGCAACAGTCGCTCGGCGAGCACCTTGCCATTGCCGTCACAGCCCATCACATGCCCTTCGGTATCGATGCGACCACTGGCGCGCGGCGTCAGGGCCAGAATCGATTTCAGCAACGTACTTTTGCCAGAACCAGAACGGCCCAGCAGCACGACCACTTCGCCACGACGGACTTTCAGGGTCAGGCCCTTCAGCACCGCTTTTCCGGCGTACTCGACGCAGAGATTATCGACATCCAGCACGACGGCGGCGTTTTTACTGTCCCATAGCTGTTTCGGCATTTGCGCCTGCGTCTCGTCAATCGGCACTTCGACGGCATTTTTTACAAGCCTTGCGCGGCGCGCCCGCTCCTCGAGATTGAAGTGCTTTTCGAGCCAATACTGCAAACCGGCCAGCCCCGACGACATAATCATGTAGATGCCGCCCGAGGCGACCAGCACCGGAATAAACAGAAAGTTTTGCGAAACGATAGTCTGTCCACGCATGGTCAGTTCGTTGACGCCGACCACAGACGCCAGCGAGGTAGATTTCAGCAGGCCGACCGCTTCGTTACCGAGCGTCGGCAGGATGGCACGCAGCGCCTGAGGGATAACCACGTGGATCATCTCCTTGGTTCGCGAGAAGCCAAAAGCCTGCGCGGCGGTACGTTGATTGCGGTCGGTGGCGACGATACCGCCGCGAATAATCTCGGCACAAAAGGCCGTTTCATTGATCATCATCGCCAGCATCGCACTGGCGAAAGGGCTAAACCGCAGCCCGAACTGGGGCAGAACGTTGTACAGCAGAATCAGCTGCAACAGCACCGGTGTGCCGCGCAGAATATAGATATAAACCTGTACCGGAATACGAATCAGGGCATGGCGCGAAGTGCTGGCGATAGCCAGAAAAAAGCCGATGATGATCCCTCCGGTCAACGCACCGACAAGCAATTCGACGGCGATTACCGCGCCCTGCCAGAGGTACGGCAGCGTGAGGTATTGGAAAAAATCTTGCATGACGTCGACTCCTGACGGTCAGACTGGGTGTTCCATTGCGGTGTTGAAAGAAACGTTGCAGAGATAATCGGGGGAAGGCGGCGCTCCGCCCTCCCCGCGTCGTGCCTAGCCTTTATCTACAGCCGGACGTTCGGCGCTGCTGCCCTGACCCCAATGATCGAGCAGTTTTTTCTGCGCGCCGCTGTCCTGAATTACCTTCATGGCGTCAAGCACGGCACTGCGCATCACGGTATTGTCCTTGGCTATCGGGAAGCCCACCATAATCGGCAAATCAACGGTGAACGCGGTTTGCAATGATCCATCGGCTTTCGCGACTTCGCGTGCCGATCCGGCTTCGGTCAGATAGATGTCGGCGCGATCGCTCTTGATCGCCTGAATGCTGTTGTCGGTGTTTTGCACCATCAGCATGTTGATTTCAGGCTTACCCTCTTTTTTGCAGATGGCATCCTGCTGAGGAATCAGCGTAGCGGCCTCATACGTGCCCGCCGCTGCGGCCACCGTCTTGCCGCAGAGGTCGGCAACGGTATGGATTTTTTTCGGATTGCCTTTCGCCACAAGCGATCCATCCTGCACCTGTACGGAGGCGACGAATGCAATCTGCTTGAGGCGGGCATCGGTGACATACAGCATCGGGCCGATATCCGCGCGGCCGTTGGTGATTGAGGTCAGCAGAACGTTAAAGGAACCGTTTTGATAGGTGTGAGTGAACCCGAGACAACCGCCCAGACGATCGAAAAGGGAAGGATCCAGCCCTTCGATTACCGAAGGATCCTTGGCGGACGGTGCTTCGAAACCTTTGGTATAACCGCCGAGACCCACCACCACTTTTTTTCCGACCAGAGACGGGTATTTGGTCTGCAACGCCTTGCACTGCGCCATACCGGCGAAGTCTTTTGCCGACGGTGTAATGCCATCAGCGGCCTGCGCAGCGGATAAAGAAGAGAGCATAATGCCGGTGAAGCCCGTCATCCAAACAGCCAGTCGCAATGCTTTTTTCATGATTAAGTTTCCCTGGTGCGGTCAAAGTTAAGGCATTTCGCCTGTGATTTTTTATCGGTATTGTTTTCTGAATCGTTTTATAAATGAGCTGCCACTGCTTTCTTGCTAGTGAATCTGATAACGCCGCAGGATTAGAAACGCATCGCCGTGGCTTCCATCTCGACCAGTAAATCGGGATGATTCAGCGTGATACCGACCGTTGCGCGGGCTGGATAAGGCGCGGACAACTGTTCGGCATAGACCTCGTTCATCGCCGAAAACAGGGAAAGGTCGGTGAGGTAGATAGTCACGCGCACCAGATTGTCGAAGGTCATGCCCGCCTGTTTCAGCAGTGCATCGATGTTGCCCAGTACCTGACGCGTCTGGGTGGCAATGTCGCTGCCCACGATTTTTCCGTTGTAAGGATCGATGGCGACCTGTCCCGAAATAAACAGCATCGGTTCCGCTAAAATCGCCGCAGACAGCGGGGCCGGCCCCATAGGTCTTTCTTCAGTGCCCAAACCCGGATAGGTAATCGCGCTTTTCATTGGTTAATTCCACAGCAAATTATCGTGCCCCTAATTTCGTATACGATTATACGAAAGTCAACGACACAGGTTATTCTGTGAACAGGAGGAGTGGTCGGAAGCAGAAAGGTTGGAAAGCCAGAAATAAATTTATATAACTCGATGAATAATAATGAAATAACAAGAAAAAGATCGGATTGCACGAGGCCAAAAATTGCAGTTAATTTGCCAAAACAAGGCCAAAAAGCGACGATATTTTATCCATACGGATTTATTATCATACAAAAGGGTAAGGGATGTGAAAACGGCATTTCAAGGCGGGAGCGTTGTCCAAATACGCGGCAAAAAGCAGAAAGTAGACATTTTTCAAGCGCCTGCTTTCCATAGTAAACCCTTATAGCTGACTCGATTTTATAGAGAGGCGCCCATCAAAGATTCTTGAGCAATCCCACTTTTTGGCCCGTTGGAGTCGACCAGATAATGGAGTAATCGACGGGTAATAGGTAAAGAACTTTTCATTACCCGTCGAAAAAACGCTATTTAGACAACATGAGTTTGAGCCCGAGAGCGGCCATGACACCGCCGCTGATACGGCTGATGCTTTTTTTATAACGCAGGTAAACTTGCTGGGGTCGTGCCGATGAAAGCACGTAGGCTACGAAGGTGTACCACAGCGCATCGATGACAAAACCGATTAATGGCAACACCCAATAGAAATAGGCGGGAATATCTCGCGGACTTAATGCTGCGAAAATCCCTGCCAATACCAGCACCGTTTTAGGGTTGCATAATTGCGTGACCACGCCGATGGCAAAGGCTTTCATAAACCCCACTTTTTCTCGATCACTGGCATTGTTGACGCTCAAACTCGTGCCTGCGCCTTTAAAAATTTTTAACGCCATGTAGAAAAGATAGATACCGCCGAACACTTTAAGACTGAGGTAAAGCCAGGGTACGGTGACAAGCAAGGTATGCAGACCCGAAAAAGCTGTCAGCACCAGTAGCGCACATCCGACTCCCATTCCGAGCGCAGTTGCCAATCCATCGCGGCGCGATGAGGCAATCGCCGTTTTGGCAACAAAAATAAAACTGGGTCCTGGACTCATCGCGCCCACGGCAAGCGCAACCGAAATGGAAAATAGAGAAAGTAATTCGGAATGCATGCATCCCCCCTAAAATGGCCTCCAGATTCTTTGGCTGGGATCTAAGGGCCTGTTAAGTGATGACTTTACTGTGCCGAGCCAATACTTACCGTACCGTTGCCATTGGGTTTTACTTCGGCATCTCCAGAGTGTCCGAACATTGAGCAACCATTCAGAGCCAAACAGACTAACGCGATGAGTGAAGCTTGGGTAAAAGTACGCATTTGAAGAGTCCTCTCGAGTTTTTTATAAAAACGCGGAGTTATCTTTAAGGATCAATAAATCCGCATTTATTTCCATTTATCCTCTTCACTTTTACACCTCGTTAAAAGCCAGCGTCAACCCTAATCCATGACCTACCGGCACAATTATTCTGTCTTCCTTGTCGATAAAATGAATATCTCCCCGCTGAAGGCTTTGACGCGTCGACGCCAGAGAATAAGTGGCAAAACCTATGCCGACCATTTTCGCGGTCTGCGGGTGCTCCGAGGGCAAAACGCCCCACTGACTCTGGGCTTTTTCTGGGGTAAGAAAACGTAGGCGGGCACGCCCTGCTTCAAGGCCGAGTTCGTCCTCATCTATCTGATGCAGACGTTCCTTTCCGAAAATTTCGCTATAGACCTGTGCGGCCTGATGAATATCGGTTGCTGCAATCACGAATTCGTCAATGTGCGACACCGCGTTGGGATGGCTTTGCCACTCGGCACGCCAGACCAGTTCAGGCGTGACGTGTTGGCAGAAGAAACTGCGCCCGTGCGGGATACGCGCGGGCGCAATCGGCACCGTTTGAAAACGTGCATTGGGTTCAGTGCCGTCGTTGAGTTTTACCGCGCGGTGAAAGGCGTTGGGCGCAGAGTCCGCCAGCTGGAGCTGCGAAAGATGCCGATAGGTCGCGTCGGCGTCGCGGGTTTTCCAGACAAGACCGTTCAACCCCAGCGGGGCCTGCCATAAATCCTTGCGTTGCAGCGCATTGCTGTCTTCAAAGCCGAGTAACTCCAGATAATTATCATCGAATATCGCCAGATGATTACTCGACCCCAAAGAGTGATGGCCGCGCGAGGTCAGGCTGAATCCCAGACGGCGAAACAAATGTTCCGCGGCGTTCAGCCCATCGGCAACATTAATGACTACGTGATCAAGATGAGGAACAACAGCAGACATAACAGACTCTCTTTACGGGTTATAAATGATAATTTTCCAGAATAAAGAGATGTGGGCGGTTCCAGAACCAAGTTTTCTGCAAAACCATTCCCTGTTTTCAGCTAAACGATACGGTATGGAGCCGAATCGAGTGCGCGAAAATGGCAAAGAGTCTTTCGTGTTGGCGCGCATGTCGAGCGCGAGGCGAAAATTACCTTGCACTAACATGATGTAGATCAAGCAAACCCAGTCATGGCGCGGGCTGCAAAGGCGTCATTAAGGCAAATTACGGGCGACTTGCCGCGTTTGCAAGGTCATTCATACCGGTATTGATGCATTTCATTCCGCTCTGCGCGCATCTCATGCCTGAATCGGTTCACTTGGCGAATAAGGATTTATCATAACGCTAATTTCATTAAATCAGCCACGCTCGGGAGAACCCACTATGAGTGATAAATCTGGCTTTATATCGACGACTTCATCTTCTACCGCAGACATCTCCAATACGGCTTCGACCCGATGGGTCACCTTGGTCGGCACCATCATCACGATGTTTGCGCTGGGATCGGTGTACACCTGGAGTCTTTTCAACGGCCAGCTCTCCACCAAACTTGACGAGCCTATCAGCCGCGTGGCCTTTTCATTCGGGCTGCTGAGTCTGGGTCTGGCCGTCGCCTCATCGGTCGCAGGCAAACTGCAGGAGCGCTACGGCGTTAAAAAAGTCACCGTGGCGGCGGGCATCCTGATGGCGGTCGGTTTCTTCCTGACTGCACATTCAAACAATCTGATCATGCTCTATCTCAGCGCAGGCGTGCTGGTAGGACTTGCCGATGGCGCGGGTTATCTGATGTCGCTGTCGAACTGCGTGAAATGGTTCCCGGAACGTAAAGGAGTCGTTTCAGCCTGCGCTATCGGAGCCTATGGACTGGGAAGTCTGGGCTTCAAGTTCATCTGCGGGTATCTGCTCAGTATCACGTCGCTGGAAAACACTTTTATAATCTGGGGCCTGCTGGCTATGAGCATGATCATAACCGGTGGATTGATGATGACCGATGCGCCAAGACAGAAAGCCAAAGTCATCAATAATCATGCTGAGCAACCGCGTGATTTCAGCTTGGCCGAAGCGGTTCGTGTGCCGCAATACTGGATGTTGGCGCTGATGTTCCTGACCGCCTGCATGAGCGGTTTATATGTTATCGGCGTGGCAAAAGACATTGGTCAGGGTCTGGTGCATCTGAATGCCGTCACGGCGGCCAACGCCGTAACGGTGATTGCCATCGCCAACCTGAGCGGCCGCCTGGTGCTGGGCGTGCTGTCCGACAAGATGGCCCGTATTCGCGTTATCTCGCTGGCGCAGGTTATCTCCCTGGTGGGCATGAGCATTCTGCTGTTCACTCACATGAACGAAGCGACGTTCTTCGCCTCTGTCGCCTGCGTAGCTTTCAGCTTTGGCGGCACCATCACCGTTTATCCTTCTCTGGTCAGTGACTTCTTTGGTCTAAATAATCTGACCAAAAACTATGGCCTGCTGTATCTGGGCTTTGGGATAGGCAGTGTCCTTGGCTCGCTCATTGCCTCGCTGTTTGGTGGATTCGTCGTGACATTCAGCCTGATCACAGTGCTATTAATTGTTTCGCTGGCGATTTCTGCCACGATTCGCCTACCGAATAAAGAAATTGAAGAGCAAAATACGCTCCAACATGTGTAGACCGTTGTTATAATCCTTTCCAAATGACAAACGGGAGCCTTGGCTTCCGTTTTTTATTGGCATTTTTTCACCCTCTGCACACGAAATTATCAACTATTCTCTGCCCCTGAACCTCTTTCTGCGGGCGAGACAGCGTTCTCCCTGAGATTTTCGGACACTTTCAACATGAGAAGCAGTAAAGTTTTAGCGGCCGTGCTTTTGCTCTCGGGCGCAGCATTCAGTATTCAGGCAGCAGAAATCCCGTTGGGCAATCTGTCCAAACCTTGTGCCGAGCATTCGTCGTTCAACAACAAGGTCGGACATCAGGGCATGATGACCCCGCCCGGCAGCGCCTCCCAGAAGTCCACCACGCATTGCCTGACCAGCATTCAAAGCAGTAACAGCAATAAATTGTTCGGCAATAGCGAGTTGTTTAATTAATAACCGCCTCCTCCTCTACCTGAATCGATAACAACATGGTCGATTCAGGGGTTTTTGCTTTATTTTCATTCACTCCCTTCTTCTGTTTTCTCCCTGATTTTTCTTGTTCGATATTTCATTTACAGCCTATTCCTTCGACCAAAATCCTTATTATCTCGCCAGAACGAAACTTGCCAATTTGAGTAAAAAGCAGTTTATGCTACCCTGCTTTCGTTTTTTTCAAGCACGAAGCACGGCTTATTACAATCAGTAAATTGTTAATTTAGCTAAACATTTAAGTTAAGGCAGTATCTTTATCGTACAAGCAAGGAAACCGCCACATATTAAGCCAGAGGTGATCCTAATCACGGATATTCCTACTCCTCATGAGTATTATCCCGCTACACAAAACCTGTCTCATTCAGTGATGCCAGTTTTTAAAATTGTGATTCAGTCTCTCGGATGAGATGACTTAATATTGTTCACCAGAGGTTTTATGAGTAATTCTCAAGTTGACGTACTTGCCACGGAACGCGCTGAAACAACGGGTGCATGGCGTAAAACAGACACAACGTGGATGCTGGGGCTTTACGGCACGGCAATAGGCGCAGGCGTGCTCTTCCTGCCTATCAATGCCGGTATTGGCGGGCTTGTTCCGCTGATTATCATGCTTATTCTCGCTTTCCCGATGACCTATTACGCGCACCGTGGCCTTACCCGCTTTGTGCTCTCCGGGAAAAATGCCGGTCAGGATATTACCGGTGTGGTGGAAGAACATTTCGGCATCACTGCCGGTAAATTGATTACCCTGCTCTACTTCTTTGCCATCTTCCCTATTCTACTGGTCTATAGCGTCGCCATTACCAATACCGTCGAAAGCTTTATCGTTCACCAGATGCATATGCCTGCGCCACCGCGTGCACTATTGGCGCTGGTGTTGATTGTGGCATTAATGACACTGGTACATTTTGGCGAACACCTTATTGTTAAAACAATGAGCATTCTGGTTTATCCGTTTGTTATTGTTCTGATGGCCCTTGCGCTTTACCTTATTCCACACTGGAACACATCCATATTCCATAATGCCTCCATGGCAACCAACGATGCCGGAAATGGCATGTTGATGACGCTGTGGCTGGTTATTCCGGTGATGGTATTCTCGTTCAACCATTCACCGATCATTTCTTCCTTTGCCGTCGCGAAACGTCAGGAATATGGCGACGCTGCCGAGAAGAAATGCTCCAGAATTCTGAGCTTCTCGACGCTGATGATGGTTGTCACGGTGATGTTCTTTGTGTTCAGCTGCGTGTTGAGCCTGTCGCCTGCCGATTTGATGGATGCCAAGGCACAGAATATTTCCATCCTTTCCTATCTCGCCAACCACTTCCAGACGCCGGTTATTGCCTATATCGCGCCGTTTATCGCCTTCATTGCCATTACCAAATCTTTCCTCGGCCACTATCTGGGTGCGCGCGAAGGGTTTAACGGGATCGTCACCAAGTCACTGCGCAGCCGTGGCAAGACTATCAGCCTTGCGAAAATGAACCGCATCACCGCCCTCTTTATGCTGCTGGCGACCTGGGCGGTAGCCACGCTTAACCCGAGCATTCTGGGCATGATTGAAACGCTGGGCGGGCCGGTTATCGCGATGCTGCTGTTCCTGATGCCGATGTACGCGATTCGCAAAGTACCGGCGATGAAACAATACAGCGGTCATATCAGTAATGCCTTCATTGTGGCCGTGGGTCTTGTGGCGATGTCCGCAATCGTTTACAGCCTGCTGGGTTAATGATTTTCGACGCCGTTTGGTAGTATTTTGCGTGCAGTAACGTAAGACAGTCGTCGCGTTTTCAAGGCTTACCTCATCAGGTAAGCCTTTTTTATGACTTAACTTTAGAAGATGGGCGACGCGCGGGCTGTAAAGATGCCGCTTTACATATCGATTCTTAAACTTACCGGACGATGACAAAACCATACATAGGGTTTGGTATCTTAACTCCATCGAAAGAAGTTGATGTCCCTGTGTAGAAGATTGTTAGACGCTGAGATAAACGGATGTTGCGGCAACTAGCAGTCAGTAACGGAAAGTACCAAAACCCTGTTGTGTAGAAACCCTGTAGTACCCCTGTTATTTGCCCGCCTCCGAGCGGGCTTTTTTTTGGCTGGCATTTGCCAGCCGTAGTCTATTTAAAGCTATCCTGCTGATGATTCGGCTTTTTTCAAGGCAGCACCGTTGCTGCGAATGACGCCTTGATACCAGTAAAAACTCTTCTTGCGGCGGCGTTCCAGCGTGCCGTTACCTTCATCATCGCGATCGACATAAATGAAACCATAGCGCTTGGAAAATTCTGCTTTTGACGCGCTGACCAGGTCAATCGGCCCCCAACTGGTGTAACCCAAGACGTCGACGCCGTCGGCAATCGCCTCCGCGACCTGAACCAGATGATCGTTGAGATAGGCGATACGGTAATCGTCATTGATGCTGCCGTTGGCTTCGGGCTTGTCATAGGCACCCAAACCGTTTTCGACGATGAAAAGCGGTTTCTGATAACGGTCGTAAAGTTCGTTCATCAGAATGCGAATGCCCTTGGGATCAATCTGCCAGCCCCAGTCGGAACTCGGTAAATGCGGATTCGGCACCATCGAAAGAATATTTCCACGGGCTTTCTGATTCAGCTCTTCATCAGTGGTCACACATCCCGTCATGTAGTAGCTGAAGGAGATAAAATCGACCGTGGATTTCAGCGCGGCGCGGTCCTCGGCGGTTATGTTGATGTCAATTCCGCGATCGGCGAAGAAACGTTTCATATAGGCCGGATAGCTGCCGCGCACCTGCACGTCGCCGAAAAACAGCCACTCGCGATTCTGTTGCAGCGTTTCCATCACGTCTTCGGGCTTGCTGCTTAACGGATAAAGCAGGCCGCCGAGCAGCATGTTACCGATTTTGGCTCCCGAAATTATCTCGTGACAGGCTTTCACGGCCTTTGCACTCGCCACCAGCTGATGATGGATTGCCTGATAAATGGCCTGTTTTGTGCTGTCTTCCGGCAAACCCACGCCCGTCAGCGGTGCATGCAGCGACATATTGATTTCGTTGAAGGTTAGCCAATATTTCACTTTATGCTGATAACGCTGGAAAACGGTACGCGCATAGCGTTCGAAGAAAACAATGGTTTCGCGATTTCCCCAGCCACCGTGTTTGCAGACCAATCCATAGGGCATTTCGTAATGAGAAAGCGTTACCAGCGGCGTAATGTTGTATTTCGCCATCTCGTCAAACAACCGGTCGTAAAATGCCAGTCCGGCTTCGTTCGGCTCCTGTTCATCGCCTTCGGGAAAAATACGCGTCCAGGCAATTGACGTTCTTAAACAGGTAAAGCCCATTTCTGCAAACAGTTTGATATCTTCCGGAAAGCGGTGATAAAAATCGATCGCAACATCCTTGATGCCGCTGTCGCCGTTCTTGCGCGGGACCACGCCGCCGAAAATACCTTTTGGCTGCACGTCCGAGGTCGACAACCCTTTGCCGTCGGTCAAATACGCGCCCTCAACCTGATTGGCCGCTACGGCACCGCCCCACAAAAAGTTTTCTGGAAATGGTGAATTCATCGTCTCTCTCCTGAGTTAGCGTATCAAAGTCAGTAATAAGGTGTTTTGCTGCGTGACTTCGCCGTCATCGAGAATAACGTCGGCGAAATCATCGCTATTGGTGACCAAAATCGGGGTATCAAGACTAAAACCCGCCGCCCGAATCGCCTCGGCGTCAAATTCCAGCAACAGTTGCCCGCGCACGACCTCATCGCCCTCGGCGACAAACGGCGTGAAATATTTGCCATCGAGTTTGACTGTGTCGATGCCGACATGAATAAGGATCTCCGCGCCCTGCGGCGACTCCAGGCCAATTGCATGGAACGTCTTGAACAGAGAGGCAATTTTGCCGTCTATCGGCGAAAAGACCTGATTACCGGATGGGCGAATAAACGCGCCTTTGCCGAGTAATCCCCCGGCAAAAATAGGGTCGTCGATTTGCTCAAGCGGTTTAAGCTCGCCGTTCATCGGGCTATAAATAAATTCTGCCGCCGTCGTCGTTTCGGCCTTCATCACGGAGTCGTTTTCTCCCCTTGCCGTATTCTGTGGCGCAATCGTTGCCGTTTCTCGAACCTTGCCAAAAAACCAGGTCAGGGTGGTGGCAAGGGTCAGTGAAACCAGCAGACCAATAATGGCCGCGACCACGGTAAAATCGAATCCGCTCGGCGGGATCAGTTGGGCCAAGGTAAAAATGCTCGCGAAACCAAATGAGTACACTGCACTTTGGAAATAACCGACGATGCCCGCTCCCACCGCGCCGCCCACACAGCCAAAAATAAAGGCTCGGCGATTGGGCAGCGTAATACCGTAAACGGCGGGTTCGGTAATGCCGCAAATTCCGGCGGCCATCGCCGAGGCGGCATTGCCTTTGAGCTGAGCATTTGTCGTGCGCAAAAAGATGCCCATCGTAGCTCCCACCTGACCAAAAATCGCTGGCACCAACAGCGGAATCAGGGTGTCGTGGCCGACAATAGCCAGATTATTCATCATGATAGGCACAATGCCCCAATGAATGCCGAACATCACGCACACCTGCCACAGCGCGCCCATCAGCATGCCCGCCAGCACGGAGTTAAAGCTGTAAATCAGCTCGTAACCCTGTGCGAGCAGATTGCTCAACCAGGTAGCCGCAGGGCCAATCAGCAGGAAAGTCAGCGGAACCACCACGGCCAGACAGGCCAGCGGCGTCACGAAATTGCGCACCGCGCTGGGCAGACGAAGATGAATCTTGCGCTCGAGTTTTGATGACAGCCAGCAGGCAAAAATAATCGGGATGACCGAAGAGCCGTAATTAATCATGATGACCGGCACACCCAAAAAGTGATGCGGCTGTGCGCCAGGTAACTGCGAAGCGGTATAGGCGGCCAACATCAGCGGATGTGTCAGTGCGCCGCCAATCGCCATGCCGACAAATGGATTACCCCCAAATTTTTTACAGGCCGAATAGCCAAGAAAAATGGGCAGGAAATAGAACATGGCATCGCTGGCGGCAAACAGGATTTGATAAGTGCCGCTCTGATTTTGGGTCCATCCCAGCGCCAGCGCGATGGAAAGCAGCCCTTTCAGCACCCCGCCCGCGATTAAAATCCCGATGAATGGCGTAAAAATGGCCGAAATCGTATCGATAAGCCGCGCCATCAGCCCGACTTTTTCCTGTGGCGGCATGTTTTCACCCGAGGCACTGCTCGTGTCGAGCTGTGCGGCGATCGGCTGATAAACTCGCTCGACTTCATTACCAATCACGACCTGATACTGTCCGCCGCTCTCGACCACCATGATCACGCCGGGCGTATTTTTCAGCACGGCCGTCTGCGCCTTGCGGCTGTCGCGCAGCTTGAAGCGCAGTCGGGTTGCGCAATGAACCAGACTGACAACATTATGGCTGCCGCCGACGCCCTCCAGGACTTCTGTCGCCAATTGACTGAATTTCATAATTTATTCTTTTCCCCTGTCATTTCGAGATGCAATGAAACGAGCCATTTGCCGGAAGCAGAGCAAAAAAAAACCTAAACCGCTTTTCAGTTACGGAGCCTAAAAGCGCCATAACAAAAAATCGGTTTAGGTTTTGCCTGCTTACCAGTAACAATCCTAACGTTCGAAAGCAGCATGCCGTGCACGACCCGTTTACTCAAGTCTGCAAAAGAATCGGCGTCAGGATTTGTGAGCGGTATCGCGAATTAAAGAGGATCCTGGTCTGTATGAGCGAGAGTTTCCTTGCGTACGCGCTCAATATGAATCGCCAGAAACATCTTCTCCTCTTTGGTCAGCACATAGCGAAACTGCTGCTCAATGTGACGCTCGACCTTTTGCACGCATTGCCAGGCCAATGGATACGCGTTTTTGACTTCATCATGCAGGGATTCGTCTTCATTACGCACTAAAGAACGGCTCAGCATCCGCTGGGCAAAATATTTCAGGTGGGTGATAAAGCGATGATAACTTAACGTATCTTCACGATAGTCCAGACGAAGCTGGTATTTGACAATGTGCATGATCTGCTGGATAACGCGCGTTACCTGCACGACTTCCGCCATCTCGCCCTTAAGCTGCCCTTTAACCTTAAGCTGCCCTTTAACAAGGTGCTGGGCAATATATCCGGCTTCATCTTCGGGAAGTCGCACGCCAAGGCGCTGCTCGATGATATCCAGCGCATCGAGACTCACGGCGAACTCGCGATGATATACCCGCCTAATTTCCCATAACAACGCATTGGGCAGCGAGATGCCCTGCTTGAAACGTTCGAGGGCGAAATGACAGTGATCGGTAAGTGCGATATAGAGATTATTGCCCAACTTTTCACCAAGTCGCGATTCGGCGAGTTCGAGGATTTTTTCAGTCGTCGTCAGCACCTCGAGAGGAATTTCGGCCAGCAATTCACTTAATCGGTTGTTGAGGTCATTGCCTTTCAACGAGAAGACTTTCTCGACGCGCTGCATATCAAGGTGTTCGCCAATCCTTTTCTGGAAAGCGAGCCCCTTGCCCATCATCACCTGCTCGTGCAACGTCTCGTCGACCGCAATCACCGCATTGTTATTTAATATTTTTATAATTTTCATCGTGTTCCCTTAATGAAAAACAAAAAATCTACAGACGGTTTTGTAGACGGTATACATTCCCTCCGCCATAAGGTCTGAAAATTAGCGCTATTATTCGGATAAAAGGCAGGAAAAAGCGAGGACTCGTTTCTTCTTGAGCGAAATTGGGGTAGGGTTTGCCTGTTTTAAACAGGAGGCTGAAATGAGCGAAGAAAATTTATCCCAAAGAATCGATCAACTGGAGCGCGTCAACCGTGAACTGTTAGTTCAGGTTTCGGCAATGCGTATTCTGTTTGGTAGCGTAGGCAACACCATGAACGAGAAGTTTGATAACAGCTTCACTTCAGGGGTGAAAACCTTCGTCGAGCGCGAGAAGGAATCGCTGAACGCCAGCGAAATCGAAGACGCGTCAAAGAAATTCCGCTCTGACGTGCTGAGCTGCGTGTCATCCCTGCTGCCGACCATTCTGTAAGCAGCATGCGGGCTAAACACCCTGCAGAAAGGTTTGCAGGGTGTTTAAACTGTTTTTAACGTGTCTATCCGCGCGTCATACACTGACGGCGCCGATCTTCCACCCGCTGGGCAAACCAGGCTGTGGTCAGATTACGGGTGATTTTCGGGCTGTTAAGTTCTATCCCCGGTAACATTTCTCGTGGTACAGGTTTACCCGCCGTTTTATCCGCCAGCGCGAAAAGACGTTTCCATGTCGGCGTCTCTTCGAAATCTATCGATTCTCCCTGTTTCAAATCGCGCGAAATATTGGCATCACTCAAGTCGAGCTTGCTGCCCAGCCTGCGCACCGCCATTTCGGTTTTACCCGGTTTGTCGCTGTAACTGACAAGATCGCCGTCCAGCGCCAGCGGCGCACCGGTCAACCGTTTGACGGCCTGCTGGAATGCCGCATTTCGGCTGGCATAAAAGCCTGCATTGTAGTCGGCGAAACGATAAATAGGTTCAGGGTAATGGGTCGGATAGCCCAGCAGATGCGCAATGCCGAAGTACATGCCGCCACGGCGACTGAAGACTTCGCGACGCACGGTGCCGTCAATTTTGTAGGGATAACCAGCGGCTTTCGATTCGGCAAAGGCAATACTTACCTGCATCGGCCCGCCGGTATGGACTGGATTAAGATTGCCGAACAGCTTCTGGCCCAGCGGCACCATGCCGATAAAGTCATCAAAAATGGCGCTCAACTCTTTTTCACTGCGCACGGCATCGAGACGATCGCTGTAGGATTTGCCGTTGGGCGAGTCAATTTTCAATGCGGTATGCACCAGAAATGCAGGAACATGTACTTCACCTGCACGACGATCTATCTCTTTCCAGGCAATTTTTCCGAGACCGGGTACGGGAGCATTGGCGTTGAAATTGGATTCCTGCTCGGTGACCGCGATCACCGCGCAGATATTTTCTGCCGAGGGTTCAATCTTCTGGGTACTGAACGCGGTGGTAATATCTTGCGCCCATCCCTGCTTGTCGGCGACTTTTGCCGGTAAACGGCTCACGATGTCGGCGCGTACATCCTGCGGTTTTTTGCCGCCGAGCGATGCCTTCTGCGTACTACAACCAGCCAGCAGCATAAGGATACCGGCCAGCGGGAAGAGTGTCTTTTTCACGCGCCGAAGGGGCGTATTCGGCGCGGATAAAGGCGAATAAAATTCATTGAGCGTCATCATTTCCCTGAATAATCATCGAAGTCTTTGCCAGTGATTATTCACAGAATGCTTCGCAACAACAAAGTATTTATTTCCCGCCGGGTTTCGCAGGTGCCGGTTATGCCGCCTGTTCAGAGAAGTAACTCAGCACTTCACACCCTACACCGACTGAAGGCGTAGCGATAATACGGCGTTCGTCGATGTCGATAATACTGACCGTCCCGTCTTTTTCATTGGCAATCAGCAGGCGTTTATTGTCAGGGCTGAAACAGCCATCCATCGGTTTATGCCCGACGCTGAAACAGGCGATTTCGTTAAGCTCGCTGTCAAATAAGGTTGCGACCGGTTCCTGATCGCCAATGGCTATCAATAATTGCCCGTTTTGGCTAAAGCGAACGATTTGCGCGCCTTTTTTATGCCCACGCAACGGAATATGACGCGTGATTTTATGGGTGCTGCTGTCAATGATTACCAGCTCGGGTTTATCCGCATTACTGGTTATTATCGACGAATCCAAAGGCGAGACGGCAATACCGTTTACCGCACCGGGCATGGCAATATTATCGATGACCTTGCCACTGCCTTTGGCCAATTCCACCACGGTTACGGTGGCGTCTTCCTCATTGTCGGTAAACAGTTTGTCACCCGCAGGTGTTACGCTAAGCCGATGCGTATTGGTAGAGGGTACCTTGATGGTTTTAATGATTTTGTCGGTTTGCGGATCGATAACGACAATGGTCGCGCTGTTTTCACAACACAGGTACACATTGCCATCATTGCCCAGACGCGCGGTGTGCGGCGATTCCAGCGGACTCAGCTCGATAAATCGCGTAATTTCACGCGTATTGAGATCGATAACGGCCACCTGATGTTGCGGATGAGGATTATCGCCGTGAATACCGTCACCAAAGATTGGCACATAGGCTTTATGCTGCTGCGGGATGATAAGTAATTCATGGGGATTGCGCGGAAAACCGGTTAGCGTTTTTTCGACCGCCAACGTTTCAGGATTGAGAAATAAGACTCTGCCGCCCTGTTTATCTACAGCAATAAGACCGAAGGGGTGTTTATTTTCTGAAATCAACATGTCAGCTCCGTGATATTTACAATAAGCAATCAGTGAGATTAACTTTATATTTTGATTTTTAATCAAGCGTGTTACGTCGTCATATATAAAGGTTAGTCTCTTCTTTGCAATATCGCGATCCACCGCGCTAATCAGCCTGTCTGATATTCGCAGGTTCAGAGGTAGGGAAAATCAGGCTAAATCGCGTTTCGCCATTTTCACTCGTGACATGGCATTGGCCGTGATGCAGCTGCACAATGCTGCGCACGATAGCCAATCCAAGCCCGCTGGACTGTGCCGCAGTATTTCGTGAAGGATCCGCGCGGTAAAATCGGTCAAATAAACGTGCCAGATGATGAGCATCAATCGTCGCTCCTCGATTGACGACCGATATTGTTACGCCTTCTTTTTGAAGCTCGCTTTCCAGAACAATCTCACTGCCCGCGTCGGCGTAACGAAGGGCATTGGCTATCAAATTTGCCAACGCACGCCGCAGCAGTTCAGGATCGGCCCACACCGTCCCTTCTCCACGCAAGGTGAAAAACAGGCCGCGTTCATCGGCGGGTCCTTCGAAATACTCACTCATTCGATAAAACTCGTCGGCAATATCCAGCGAAACGCGTTCAATCGCATGAAATGCGTGTTCGGCGCGGGCCAAAAACAGCATGTTATCGGTCATTTTCGACAGTCGAAGCAGCTCTTCAAAATTGGATCCGAGCAATTTTTCGTAATAATCGACACTGCGACGCTGACTGAGCGCCACTTCCGTTTGCCCCAACAGGTTGCCAATCGGCGTGCGCAGGTCGTGCGCCATGTCGGCCGACACCTGGCTCAACTGGGTAAAGCTGATTTCCAACCTATCCAGCATTTGATTAAAACTGTCTATCAACGCGGATAATTCACGCGGTGCCTGCCGATTATCAATGCGTACCGACAAATTCTTTATGCCGATTGAGGCCGTCTGTCCTGCCAGATGACGAAGCGGGCTCAATCCGCGGCGCGCGATAAGGTATGCCAACAGCGCAGTCATCGCGGCTGCCGCCAGCGCCAGCAGAATGATTTGCTCGCGATAAATCGCCAGAATATGGGTGCGTTCGGTCATAAGTCGCCCGCTAATAATTTCAAGCGGATGCGGCGAATCGGAGGTTTTGGCCGCCGCCGAGACGGAAATAAAGGGCGTGTCGTCGCGGGCTTTTCCATGCTGAACCGCAGCCAGCGTCAATTTGGCCTCGGCGGAGACCGGCGTTATCTTAGGGACGGGCGAATGCCCGGGATTGACTTCGATAAGCGGCGGTTGCCCCGGAAAACGCAGTACCAGCAAGGCCTCGTGATTACCCAGCATATTGGCAAACAGCTGCGGTTTATCATGAATTAGGTTGATGACATCTTCATCGCGCAGCAATGTGCGAATCTGCTCCACGCGGGTCAGCAAGGCCCCGTCGTCACGAAGACTGATTTGCGTTTCAAGCGTGCGATAGAGGGTAAAACCCGCGAGGGTAATCACGACAAACGTCAGCAATGCAAAAATCAGTGACAACCGCGTGGTCAGCGAAAGGCGACGCGGATCGACAAAAATCGAGAGCGATCTCATGATTCGTCTTCGCAGCGATAACCTACGCCGTGAACGGTATGGATCAATTTACGCGCGAAAGGATCGTCAATTTTCTGGCGCAGCCGCCTTACGGCAACGTCTACCACATTGGTATCGCTGTCAAAATTCATGTCCCATACGCGGGAAGCGATGGCCGAACGCGACAGCACCTGCCCCTCATGCAGCAGAAAGAGATGCAAAAGATTAAATTCCTTGTTGGTAAGCGAGAGCCTGATGCCGCCGCGAACGACACGCCGTTTCGGAATATCCATCTGCAAATCGGCCATTTCCAGAATTTCGGCTTGCCTGACCTGCACTCCACGGCGCAGCGCAACGCGAATCCGGGCGAGCAACTCGGCAAAGGAAAAGGGTTTGACCAGATAATCATCGGCGCCCAACGCCAGGCCTTTGAGTTTATCTTCCAGGGTGCCGCGTGCAGTCAGGAACAAGACAGGCGTATTGACCCTGTTTTCCAGATTTCTCATGACTTCCCACCCATCCATCTCGGGCATCATCACATCGAGCAGGATAAGATCATAAAGAAACTCCTGCGCCAGATGCAGGCCATCGACGCCGTTGGTGGCGACATCGACCACGTAACCCGCTTCGGTCAGCCCGTTGCGCATGTACTCGCCCGCTTTCAGCTCGTCTTCAATAACCAGAATTCTCACGGTAATCTCCTTGGCTTTAGAACGGGCGAACAGCACCTTTTCCACATATTACAGCGCGTGTTGTGCTGCTTGTTCAATCAGCGCGGCAACCTCTTTCGGATGTGATTCATACACTGAATGGCTGGCTCCCGGAATTTCGACTGTGTGGCTATGGGCACGCGCGGCGTACATTCGCTCGAGATCGGGATTAATGATTTTGTCTGCCTGCGCCACCATATACCAACTCGGTTTCACCTTCCATGCCGGGTCGGGAATATTGGCGGTGAACACGTTGGCATTGGTGGGCATCTGTGCCTGCGCTTCAAACTGCGCCTCTTTCGGCGGCAGGTCGGCGGCAAAATCGCCTGGGAAGTTCTCGGGTTTGATTGTCAGATAGCCGTCTGCCGACTTGGCAAAAGGGCGTGCCGAATTCGGGAATTTTTTACCGTTGCTGGCTTCGGTTTCGCCCGCGTCCAGCGCATGGGCGGCGATATACACCAACCCTGCAACATGCGAATTGTTACCCGCTTCGGTAATAATTGCCCCGCCGTAACTGTGGCCGACCAGAATGGCGGGCCCGTTCTGTTCATTAAGGATACGTTGAGTGGCTGTCACATCATCCGGGAAAGAGGTTAACGGCTCTTGAACCAGGGTGACGTGATAACCGTCTTTGATGAGTATATCGTAAACCGGACGCCAGCCCGAACCACCAACAAAGGCCCCATGCACCAGAACAATATTTTTTACTGGCGCAGCGAGGGCCGGAGTGACCACCCCAGCGAATAAAAGTGCGCTTAGTGAAGAAAGGATCAGGCGTGTTTTATGTGATTTTTTCATGATTTTTCCTTAATGACAGTTGATTTACCGGTGCCGTTGCACCATGAGGACCAACTTACGCGACGCGCACCCACAGCGACATGACGCAGTCATTACAAAAAAATGACAGACCGATAGCCTGAAAGGAAAGGGGGAGAGATTTTTAGAGGAGCGGTGTGAAAGGATAAAAACAAAAAACCCGCTCGAGGGCGGGTTTTTTATGTTGGGCTTACTTAACTGCTCGGGTTTACACCGTCTTCGCTATCGTAAGTCTGCCCCGCTGTTCACTTATTACAGTGCAACAACGTTGACAGCTGATGGGCCTTTAGCGCCGTTCTCGATAGAGAACTCGACTTTTTGACCTTCATCAAGAGTTTTGAAATCGTTGCTCTGGATAGCAGAGAAGTGTACGAACACGTCTTTGCTGCCGTCAGCAGGAGAAATAAAACCAAAACCTTTACCAGCGTCAAACCACTTTACCAAACCAGTCATTTTAGTAGACATAATAATTTCCTTTAATTTCGAGCCGCCATAAGGCGAGGGAGGTCTGTTTTTTTAGTTGTGATACTTATGGGGCACTAAAGAAGGAAATTCGCGGTGAAGAGATATCTAGTGAGGATAACGCTAATACAGTGAACTACTTTACTAAAATTGCTTTCATAAGGTCTGTACTACAAACCGAGGAGTGCATTAACGCACGCCAGAAATTTTTACGCAAGCTTTATTTTATTAACGGTTTACAGCGGGTTCGTTAAACATCTTTTAATGATTCGATAACAAGATCGCGATAATCAGATCGGTCTCACAAAAAAATGTCTCATTTCGTACCACTATTTGTCTAACAAATGGAGGAGTGATGATGAACATTCTACAGGGTAAAATTCAGAGCAAAGTTTCCATTCAAGACATTGAAGTCATGGTTGCCATGCTGGCTATCGTCGGGATCATTCTCTGGGAACTGATGGCCTAACCTTCAGCGTCTGATAGACGTTTTCAGAATCCGATAATCAGCATTGATGCACGTAAATTCAGCGTGGTCCATAGGCCGCGCTACATGCATTAAAAACCACTCGACTCCAACACAAAAGGCAGGTCGATCATCAGATTGGCAAACAACACGGCCAAGCTGGAATAAATTACCAATTTCAACATATAAACCTCGAAGCACGGCAACAAGGACGAAGAAATCAATCCTGTTCTTAATTTTGAGAAACGCGCACCATAAACTGCCAATCCATCATGACCAGACACGCCAGACTTGCAGCACAGGCAATCAATACTACTTTCATATTAATCCCTTAAAAAACAAAACCCTGATATCAAGCTATCATCATTTTTCAGACTGGCGGAGAGGAAAGAATCCTAAACTCGCGGCAGACTGAAATCTGAATCCCTCAATAATTGCGCTAGTAATAGCAAAAAGATTATTTGTGATCAATATCACATTTAAAGATGCGCACTTTTTAGCTTTCGAATAAATTTCAACCACTCTTTTGCTCAACAATGACACGGGTTGTTGTCTCCCCTTTCCTCATGCAAAATGGCAGGTCAACGCACTACTTTAGTGATTTTTTAACCGCCTATCGAGGACGTCTCATGAGTAAACTCACCCAGCAGCAATGCATTATCCTGACCGGTTTTACCGGCATTCTTCACGGCGAGTTTGAATGGTTTCATGCCGATCTCGAGAATAGACTGGGCCGTGAAGTTCAGACCTCTGAATTGGGCTACCCTGAATTTATGGAAGAGTGCAAGGCGCTGTATGAAGAGGACTTTACGGCATTAATGCCCGAGTAATCTCGTCGAGAAGGTTGGCCAGTGTCTGCTGCTGGTCACCGTGCCTTAAAAAGCTCTCAAACTGCTGAATAAAATGAGTGACTTCTTTATCGCGCCCGTTCAGTTTGAAAAAATATCAACGATAGGACGAGTACGGAAATAACCGCCCACGCCGGAATGTGATTGAATAACCTCCCGCATTACTATTTAATATCCGCAGTTTCACCACCGAAGGTTATCTTAAAACCCTTATTTAAACGAAAAAATACAGGGCATTGTCTCCTTTACCTTCGTTTATTTAATTAATCTTATAATTTGGGTGATCGTGTGAATACTAAACCTATAGTTCCCAGCCTGTTACTGAACAATCCTTTCGATAACTTTCCGATGGTTGAATGCCTCGGCAATGAAATGAAAATAAGCAGCCAGAGTTTTGAAGTCACCGAGAAACATAAGCGCCTTGTTATCTGTCTGCTTAACGATATCACCTTGAAAAACGATATTATCAATATTGTCTGGTATGAGCAGGCGGGTATGGTCAGTGACAACAATTACCACCAACTCATTCATAAATTTCGAAACTTATTATCGGAACATCAGCTTCCGAAGACGATGTTAAAAACCATTCCACGGCACGGGGTCATGCTGGACTTCTCGGTTTTACCGCCCGTTCAAGCCCGCGAAATATCAGGCAATGCCTTACTGATAAAAAAATCCATTACCTTTTCAGCTATCGCCTCCCTTTTTACGGCTACGCTGGCCATGATTTCAAAAACCATCAATCGTTAAATGATAAGTTAAACGCCGGTCATTTATTTTTTGAGAATAATTTCGTTAATGTCGTTCAATCGACTTACACACGACTTTAATTGTGCCACTCTACCTTCTACGCCCGTTGCTATGAGAATGAATCATTATAAAAATGAAGACGAGAAACTCGGGAAAACGAGATCCGGCGGCATGCGTTTTTCTTAAAGAGAATCTGATGACCCCGTGGGCTTACCCCTTCATGTGGCTACTATTTTGCCTGAGCTATTTTGCTTTGGCTTTTTTGTGTCTGGAAACGCGCGATAACGGCAGTCTTTCTTCCTCTATCTGGCTACCGGCCGGTCTGACTCTCGGCGTACTTTGCGCATCGCCGCTTTCTCGCTGGCCTTTGTGGGCGGTAAGTGCAGGATTGCTGCATCTCTTCGCCAGTCTGCTTCACCATCGCCCCCTTGATATTGGATTACTCTTCGCTCTGAGCGATCTGCTTATTCTTTGCCTAAGTGCCTACGTATGGAAAGTGATAAAACAAGGTGTCAGAATTACCGCTCAATTTTCGAGTATGCTTTCATTTATTTTAATTATTCTGATTGCCAGTCTGTTGGGCGGCATTTTAACGCTGAATGGCTTAAAGATGTTCTCCTACCCTATCGTTTTTTCACACTTTCTCGTCTGGAGTATTTCCAATGCCACCGGATGCCTGGCCTTAACCCCTTTATTTCTCTTCAAAGGCGTGAAGCAAAAAATCCATTTAATAAAAACCCCTCGGCATGGTTTATTTTTACTTACCTGCGTAGTCGTGTTGATGCTGTGGACATTTACCTCGACCCATCGATATTTATATCAGACAGACATTACCGATTTTGCTCTCTACACACTTATTGGAATGATATTGCTCACCGTTATATTCATCAACAGCAGACAACTGTCATGTCTTTTTATCTTCACTGCCATCGTGATCAGTTTATCCACGCTATTACATCGGGGTCCTTTCGCCATGATTGATTATACCGCAAGCGAAAGCATTCCTTCTTCACAACTCTACACCCTGATAATATTTATTTTTGGATTGTTAACTCATAGTCTCTTTCATGATCTTGATGCTACAAATAAGCAACATCAACGCCACCTGCTATTAATCAATTCGGCTTATCCAGCGCAAATACGTTATCTTTTTCACATCACGTTCGGCGCTGACAGGCTGCAATGGCAAACATCAGAATCAGGAAATCAACCTTTTCCGGCACATGCAATTATTACCCCTGCACAATTTCTTGGCCGCCTGCACGTCGATGATCGCACGCTTATTTCACCTTATTTCAAGGGCGAGAAAACCCATTTTACGTTGCCACTCACCTATTCGGTAAGAGTGATTTTGCAGGATAACGTTTTTATTCCAGCGCAGTTGGCGCTCATCAATCATTGGGACAGTCATGCCCATCTGCGTCTGCATGGCGCACTCTTTATAACGCAGGAAAACCCACTCAATCCAACAGGACAGAGAGAATGAAATCAGTGCTGATTGCCGACGATCATCCCGTCTATCTGCTTGGACTCAAGACGCTTCTGGAAACTCAGTTTCCCCATGATTTCCGATTAAGCGGCACGGCGAGCAATGTGGATGAACTGTTGGCGGCTCTAAAGACGAATCCGCCCGATTTATTGCTCACGGATTTCACCATGCCGGGCACGCAGCACAGCGACGGGTTGCATTTGATTCAATATTTGCGCCGTACCTATCCCGCCCTACCCATTATCGTGATAAGCATTTTATCCAATCAGGCTATCGCCAACCTGATGCTAAAATCCGGGATACTTGCCGTTATCAATAAACAGAGTGTCAGCACAGAGTTGCATGCCTGTCTGAAATCACTGATTTCGGGCCAGGATTTTGCGCGCAGTACCAAAGCTCAGCTTGCCAAAACGCGGGCCAGAGGCAACGAGGCACCCAGAACCCAACTCAGTCCCAAAGAGACAGAAGTGCTGCGTCTGATGAAGCAGGGCCGTACCGTGAATCAAATCGCGCAGTTGCTGCACCGCTCCAAGCAGACGATCAGCGGGCAGAAAAAAAGTGCCATGAATAAACTGGACCTGTTGACCGATGCCGAACTTTTCGAATACCTGCTCAAGATTGACCTCTGATGACTTACCGCGCGCTGGTTGTCGTGCTTCTGCTTACCTGCCTGTTTCCCGTTCGGGCGGAGACACTGCGCATAGGCGTTGTTAAAGGAGAACAGCCCTACAGCGAGTTAGACGCCGATATCCAGGATACGCCTCTCGAACCCGCTCTGCTTTCGCTGTTAGCGCCTCGGATTGAGTCGCAAGGCGGCACGGAAGACGCCTTCGAGGTCATACCGGTTGCTTCGGCAGCCGCAAAGTTTGACCTGTTGCGACATCACGTGATTGACGGCTTTTTTATCGAAAGCGCTACTCTGTTCCATGCCGACCATACCGTTGCCTCTCGCCCCCTATTCAGCACCGGCTGGCGACTCGTTTCGCTTAACGATCGTGTTTCGATCCCCGGTGCTGCATCATCAGATTTAAACCACCGGCGGATAATCATTGTTCAAGATGCGCCGATTCAGGCTCTAAAGCAGCGTTATCCTGATATTACCCTGATTTTTACCCCTTCGTTGTCGGAAGCGATAACCTTGCTCAAGGCGGGATCGGCCGACGGCGTGCTTTGTCGCCAGATTACGGCGCAAGTCCTGGCTGAAAACCTTTATCGGGGGCAATTGCAGATAAACCGCGCCGACAGTCTTACGACCGAAACGCGTCTGGTTATCAGAGATGGCGATCCCTCTAGGTTAGCTGCGCTCAATCAGGCCATTTCGCACCTCTCAGAAGCCAATCTTCAGGATTTACTCAGCCGACACTTTACCCTGCTCACGCTGAACAATGTCGTTCCCCGGATTAAACACAATCATCGTCTCTTTGATACGGCAGCCGTGATAATGGGCGTGATGGCACTGTTTCTCATTGCCTTTCTTGTAACCCAGATTGCCCGACGACGACAGAGTGAACGCCGCCTGCAAGATAATGTGAAATTTTGGCAGACCTTGCTGAACAGCCTTTCGACCCCCGTTATGGTCTGCGACGCAGCCGGACTCATCACCCACGCCAATCCTGCGCTGTGTCGCGAGCTCAACGTGGCGCTCGCCGCGCTGGTAGGCAGTGCGGTTGAAACCCTCAACAAACAATATTTTGCCTTCCCCGCCCTGGATACAGGCGGTCTGGTGCAGGCGGGCCTCAAGACGGAAGCGACCTTTTTTGAGGGCAGTTACCTTCTGCAAGGTCGGCAACACAGTATTACCGGCTGGATCACGCCCTTTACTGATACGGCGAAGGTTACGCAGGGATTGGTGATTGGCTGGTATGACATGAGCGAGCGGATAGCGCTCGAGGCCAGACTGGCGCAGGCGCTGATGCTGGCTGAAAGCAACAGTCGTCAGAAAGGCGAATTTCTGGCGCGCATGAGTCACGAGATTCGCTCGCCGATGAACGTCATCATGGGCGTGCTGGAAATGGAAAATCAGCGCACGCTTTCATTAAATGACTCGTCCCCCTCCCCGATTGCGCTGGCTTATCAGGCTTCACGCGGATTATTGCAAATCATTGGTGATGTGCTGGACCTGTCGAAAATCGAAGCCGGAGAGATGCAGCTTATGCCGCAGCCTGTTTCGCTTTACTCGCTGCTGACCACCAGCGCCGAAACCTACGCCATTCCGGCAGCCAGAAAAGGCCTGCGGCTGGATACCGACATTGAGTCCTGCTTTGGAAAAACCTATCTGCTGGATGCAGGTAAAGTGACGCAAATTCTTAATAACTTGCTGAGTAACGCGGTCAAATATACGCAGAAAGGCTACATCTCGCTGTCTGTCGTCATCGAATCCCCCCCTAACCCTGATTCTCATGAAAAAAATCAGGAAATAATCATTAGCATCAGGGATAGTGGCATAGGCATCGACTCGACATTGTTGCCTCATCTGATCAAACCCTATCGGCAATTGTCGTCTTCGACTCCTGACAGCAGCGGTCTGGGTCTGACAATTTGCCATCAGCTGGTCACTCTGATGGGTGGCCGGTTGAGCATGACCTCGACTCAGGGAAAAGGCTCGGATTTCGGCGTTATCATTCCCGCCAAAAGCCTGCGGGTTAAGCCCTCTTCCAAGATGGAGCCTTCTGTCAAAGACACAGGGGCGACGTATCATCTGTGGATTATTGATGATTTACCGGCCAATCTTCGGGTTATGAAACAGCAACTGACCGCGCTCGGCCATCGCGTCAGCGCCTTCGACTCGGCCACCGCCGCCCTGAAATACTGGCAGCAACACCCTGCCCTGCATGTTGACTTGGTCTTTACCGATTGTCAGATGCCCATTCTGGATGGGTATCAATTTGCCGCCGAAATTCGGCTTGGCGAGCAGCAAACGCGTCGGCATGTGCCTATTATTGGCTGCACCGCCAATGCTTTTTCCGATGAAGAAAAGAAATGCCTTCTCGCCGGAATGGACGGCCATTTAACCAAACCGATAGCCCAGTCGGATCTCGGACATTGTCTTGTCGAGATGCTCCAGCAACGGCATGTTGATCTTGTGGAAATTATGGCGCTCTCAGCCGCGCAGCCAGAAATTATGGCGCAACTGATTGCGGAACTGCAAAGCAGCAGTCGGCAGGATATGAAAAATGTGGCTGTCGCATGGCAAGAAAAAGATCAGCAGGCGTTAAAAAGTCATGTGCATCGATTAAAGGGCAATTTTGCTTTGGCACAGTTTGAAGCCGGACTGCATCTCAGTGAAGCCATCGAGCAAAAAATCATGCATAATCAAGCGGTTTCGCAACGACAACTGCTGCGTTTGCAGCACGCCACGCTCCATTTTATCAGTCTGTTGATTCCCTTTTCAGAACAGGATAACCCTGTCGGAAAGCTTTAATCTGGCTACTTTTCGTCCTATCATGTTTATAGGTTGAAACCCGCTGCGTCGAGAGAGAAAATAGGCGGGTGACATTCACTCATTTGCAACGTTGCCGTCAAACGACCTTGCTATCGAAACCAAGTGTTGCCGAAACTATGAGCGCGAGCAAACCGCGCCGCCCGCATGGGCGGTGGACCTATTACATTTTATATGAAGACATCTTGTGGCCTTGTCCCGTCCGTTGGGAGTGGGAAACCGGCTACGGCGGCTGGCTGCCCTTTTATTACTCCCCTACGCTGGAATTTGTCGCGGGTGATCCGAACAAGGCGACAAAAGTACCGCCTGAACGCCGCGCTACGCCCGGTCGGACACGTCAACTCGCCTATCACTCGGAAGACGACTAGCAGCCCACGTCATGAAACAGACCGCTCGCCCGACCTTGCTACCGCTGGATAAAACCAGCAGTGACCCGCTATACCGCCAGATTTATCAGCGCATCAGGGCGTCCATCGCCGAAAGCCTGCTTAACCCTGGGGATCGACTGCCGTCCGCACGTCAACTGGCGAAAGAGCTGGGGCTGGCACGAGGTACTATCGAAGCGGCCTATGCGCTGCTAACGGCCGAAGGCTATCTTCAGTCGCGCGGACAGGCTGGCACCCGTGTCACGCCCGGCCTGCACACTCCGCCCATCCAGAATGCCGCACTGCCTGTTTCTCCGGCTCTTCAGAATGGCATGCATCCTGCCCGTATTATGCCGCTACAGATGGGGCTACCGGCGCTGGATGCCTTTCCACGTAAAATCTGGGCACGTTTAGGTGCAAGGTATCTGCGCGCCATGCAGGCGCAGGACATGAAATATCCGGCCCATTTTGGCCTGCCCGCGCTTCGTGCTGCGGTCGCGGCCTATTTGCAGATGGCGCGTGGTATCCACTGCAATGCATCGCAGGTGTTTATCACCTCGGGTTATCGCGGCACGTTGCAGCTGATTTTTCACACACTGCTTAAGCCTGATGACAAGATTTGGGTCGAAGATCCCGGCTTTCCACTCACGCGCGAACTCTTGTCTCAGGCCGGCATGCAGCAGATTGAGGTTCCCGTCGATGCCGAGGGAATCGAGGTTGCCAAAGGACTGGCGATGGCGCCCGATGCCCGCGCGGCAATCGTGACGCCCGCCCATCAAAGTCCGCTGTGTGTGTCGCTTTCTCTGCCGCGGCGTTTGGCGCTGCTGGAGTGGGCAGCCAGTCGGGAGAGCTGGATTATCGAAGATGACTACGACGGCGAATACCGGTATGTGAGCCGTCCGCTGCCTGCGCTTAAAAGTCTGGATAATCAAGGACGTGTTTTGTATTGCGGCACCTTCAGCAAAGTGTTGTTTCCGGGAATTCGACTGGCCTATCTCGTAGTGCCCGAACAGCAGGTGGCGCGCTTCGAGCAGGCAAATCTCGGCTTTTTCGACGCGATGTCCGAAACGCCGCAGGCGATAGTCAGTGAATTTATTCTGGAAGGCCATTTTTCGCGCCATATTCACCGCATGCGAAAACTTTATGCCGAACGACGGGAGCAGGCAGTGCAGGGATTAATGGCTATTCTGGGCCACTCTCTCTACGTCGAGCCTCAACCGGGCGGCATGCATCTTATTCTGCGGCTTACGGCGCAGCATGACGATCGGCAGGTGGCGGCGAGGATGCGTGAAAACGGACTCTATGCCCATGCGCTGTCAAACTGGAGCACCAGAGCGAAAGAACGGGGCTTGCTCATCGGCTTCACCAATATCGAATCACGGCAGCAGGCCGAAAAGCTGGGCAGGCAGATACTTGCCCTGCTTTAATCTATGGGCGCCGCGAAGGCAGACGACGCGGCGCTTTTCCATCAGTTCAGATCGGCTTTGTCCAGACCGTACGCTGCATCCGCCGAACCCGGCGTCATGCGAAATGCCACGTTAATGCGATTCCATCCGTTGATAGCCATAATCAGAAAACTCAAATCTGAAATTTCCTGTTCGGAAAGATGAGCGCGCACCCGCTGATAAGTTTCATCCGATACACCGTGCGCAGGCAGTGTGGTCAGTGCCTCGGTCCACAGCAGCGCGGCACATTCACGCGGAGTAAAGAGGGTCGATTCATGCCAGATAGCGATGTGATGTACCCGCAAATCCCTTTCGCCCGCGATTCTGGCCTCCTTGACATGCATGTCGAGACAAAAGCCACAGCCATTTATCTGCGAAGCGCGAATAGTCACCAGTAACTTAAATTCTTTTGCCGTACTTTTACTGACGGCATTGTTGAAATCGATATATTTTTTTGCCAGTTCGGCAGAAGTACCAAAATAGTTCAAACGCTGACTCATAGGATGTCCTGATTTTAGGGTGGAGAGAAGATAAGCCCTACCCGCGCAGGCTTGGGCTCCTGAATGGACAGCATCATCGCTAAACTTGGCTTAGTTAAAAAGCGCCAAGAATGGCCTTATTGACTAGACCATGATCCAGGTTTCAGCCATTGAAGATTTCGATATTCACCGTTTTTGAAATAACGGTTTATTTTTTAAGAATCTGGCACAAAAAGACTTTGCATAATTAGTGTTCTTTAATCATGCTTATTTGGTGAACATCACTTTCTATTAAAGCTGGGACTATTTTGCAAAACCTTAGAGCCTCTGCGCTCAACGCTATCAAGCGTACTCCCTGGTATCCAAAAAGGCGTTCCTATCGGGTATTGTTCTGGCGTGAAATCACTCCGCTGGCCGTGCCTATTTTCTTTGAAAATGCCTGCGTGCTGTTGATGGGGGTATTAAGTACCTTCCTTGTCAGCTGGTTGGGTAAAGAAGCGATGGCGGGCGTGGGTCTGGCAGACAGCTTTAATATGGTGGTTATCTCCTTTTTCGCCGCCATCGACCTCGGCACCACGGTGGTGGTGGCCTTTAGTCTCGGCAAGCTCAATCATGAGCGCGCGCGCGATGCCGCCCGGCAATCGCTTATCATCATGACGCTTTTTGCCGTCATTCTGGCTATCGGCATCGAATTTTTTGGCCAGCGCATTATCGACACGATAGCCGGTAATGCCGCGCCTGCGGTGAAAGAGCTGGCTCTGAGTTATTTGCAAATCTCGGCATGGAGTTATCCTGCGGCCGCCATCGCCCTGATAGGCTGCGGCGCACTGCGCGGGGCGGGCAATACCAAGATCCCGATGCTTATCAATGGCGGGATGAACATTCTCAACATCGTCATTACTACCGTTCTGATTTACGGCTGTTTTTCGTGGAAAGGTCTTGGATTTATCGGGGCCGGTCTCGGGTTGACCATTTCGCGCTATATCGGCGCGGCGGCGGTGATTTATGTGCTGGCGACAGGCTTTAATCCGGCGTTGAAAATCTCGCTGAAAAGTTACTTTACCCGTATTAATTCCAGCATTCTGGTAGAAGTGCTCGGCATTGGTATTCCGGCAAGTATCGAATCGGTGCTGTTTAACGGCGGTAAACTCCTGACTCAGGTTTTCGTCGCCGGGATGGGCACGAATGTGATTGCCGGTAACTTTATCGCTTTCTCAATCGCTTCTTTAATCAACCTCCCCGGTAACGCACTAGGCTCTTCGGCAACCATTATTGTGGGAACGCGGCTGGGTAAAGGACAGATTGCGCAGTCGGAATTTCAGCTTCGCCATGTGTACTGGCTCTCGGCTATCGGGATTTGTTCTCTCGCGCTGCTGTCTGTTCCTCTGGCCGGATTGCTCGCCTCGTTTTATACCAGTGAAGAAGACGTCATCGACGTAGTGAAAATTCTGGTCTGGCTCAACGCGGCCTTTATTCCTTTCTGGGCCGCATCCTGGGTGCTGCCGGCCGGATTAAAAGGCGCACGCGATGCCCGATTCACCATGTGGGTGTCATTGCTGGGCATGTGGGGTTGCAGAATTGTAGCGGGCTATACCATGGGTGTCGTGCTGGGCTTCGGCGTGGTCGGGGTCTGGCTCGGCATGTTCCTGGACTGGATAGTGCGCGGTGCATTCTTCTATTGGCGCATGGCGAGCGGCCGCTGGTTATGGAAATACCCGCGTCCTGAAAAATCGCTGATAACGGCAATGGATTCGGAAACAGCAGCCGGAAAAACCCAAAATACCGTGGAGGGATAAATGTCCGAGCCTACTCAGAACACCTCGCCGCCGCCCTATCTGCATGCCGGCGAAAAAGCGGTGATTTACGATGGGGTCTGCAAACTGTGCAACGGCTGGGTCAACTTTCTGATTCGCCACGACAGGCAGCACAAGGTACGCCTCGCCCCCGTACAGTCCGAAGCCGGAAAGGCGCTGTCTCTCTGGGCAGGCATGTCGCCTGAAAATGTGAACACCATTGTGCTGATCGACGATAAAGGGATATACAAAAGGTCGGATGCGATATTTCGCGTCATGTCGTTCCTGCCGCAGCCCTGGCGTGCCGTGTCCGCGCTGCATGTTTTTCCGCGCCGTTTCAGAGACGGCTGCTATAACCTTATCGCGCTCAATCGCTATAAAATATTTGGAAAATACGACAGCGTGAAGACGCTGCAAGCCGATCACAGCCAGCGTTTCATTGAATAAAGCGAGCAGGGAGACATAAAAAAAGACCACTGAATATTCAGTGGTCCTGATGCGGGTTGTACAACAATACAGGCGTTAACCGGGATTAGTTGTTCAACGTGTACTCAAGGCTGATATCGGCATTGAGAACCTGTGAAACCGGGCAGCCTTCTTTGGCTTTTTTGATGATTTCGTCGAACTTGTCGTCGGAAATACCAGGCAGTGTCACGGTGCTGTTCAGCTTGATGGCCGTAATTGCGAAGCCGCCACCGACTTTATCCAGTGAAACGGTAGCCTTGGTATCGATGCTTTCAGGGGTAAAACCTTCTTCGCCCAGCATCAGAGACAGTGCCATGGAGAAACAGGCTGCATGAGCACCGCCAATCAGCTCTTCAGGGTTGGAACCGGGTTTGCCTTCAAAGCGCGTGTTGAACCCGTAAGGCTGATCTTTCAGAGCACCACTTTCCAACGTGATTGTCCCTTTGCCTTTCTTGATGTCGCCTTCCCAATGAGCCTGTCCATACTTATGAATAGTCGCCATAATTTCCTCTGCTCTGTTTAACGTAGCGTTAAGTATAGACACAGATTTGCATAGGGACCGGCGAGGAGAGGTGTTTAAAGCACGCTAAATCAAAGCAGAGAGGATTTACCCCCTTCCGGCGCTTATCTCCGGCACTCGCTCTACGCGGCGTTAGCTCTGTACAAGGGGGTTGTTACGCATCATAGCATTTAAGAATTATCCGACAAAACCTTTCTTACGACTAATTATCATTATCATCTATATTTTTGACATCGGTTGCAAAAAATTTCGGTTATTATCCGCCAGCGCCTGATTTTGCCAGGGCAATGCCATTTTTGTGCGTTTATTCTCTCGATTTGGAAACCAAAGGTCTCTTTATGGAAAAGCTTCCCGCCATTACTATCCACTATTGCTCACAGTGTAACTGGCTACTGCGCGCCGCCTGGATGGCGCAGGAGTTGCTCAACTCGTTCAGCACCGATCTTGGGTCGGTCACTCTGGTGCCCGGCACTGGCGGGGTGTACGAAATCAAGTTGGACGAACACGTCCTGTGGGAGCGCAAAAGAGATGGCGGATTCCCCGATGCCGCGCAAATCAAGCAGCGCGTGCGCGACATCTGTTTCCCTGAACGTTCGCTTGGCCATGTCGACGGTAAAAAAATCGACAAATAGCGGTCAGCTTAATTGATACCGCTTGTCCGGCAGCGGTCTTGCCGGAATTTCGGCCGCATTGTTCATCTCCAGCAGATTGATTTCGATTGTTTTGCACATCGCATCCAGAGGAAGATCGTTGGGTGCCGTGCCAAACGGGTCTTCCAGTTCTTCCGCCAGAGCATCGAGTGAAATAAAGGTGTAGGAGATAAATACGGAAACAAACGGCGTCATGTAATGCAAGTCCGGCACTAGCGCGAACGGCAATAGCGTACAAAACAGATACACGGTGCGGTGAACAATAAGCCGGTAGGCGAAGGGGATCGGTGTATTGGCAATACGCTCACATCCTGCAAGCACCGCCGACAGCTTGTTCAGATTCTCGTCGATGCTCTGAAAAAGAATGTCTGAAATCTCACCGGCCTGACGTCTTTCCCCCAGCCACTCGCCCATCAGCAGCAAAATACCGTTGCAGGGTGCGGCGCTTGCCATCAGCTTGTCGATATTTTCATGTGGCAGAAAATGGGTTAGCTCTTTTCGCATCGAGGTGCCGCGAAGCTGGTGTTTCAGGCAATAGCTAAAGGCTATCTGCAATGACGCAAATTCTTTTGCCAGTTCGGGCCGATGCGGAAAAATGCTTCTGATTTGTCGTAACAGCGATCGATTAACAATCAACAAACTTCCCCATAGCCCGCGCGCCTCGGTGAATCTGGCATAACTTACGCTGTTGCGAAAGCCGAGGAAAATGGCAATCGCCACGCCAAGCAGGCTAAAAGGGGCCAGCGTCAGCTTGATCCCGAGGGCTTCGTACCATTGGAAACAGAGCAGAGCGATGACTGACATCCCCAGGTTGAGGCTCAGGCGAAAGAGAATTTCGGAAAGCACGGAGCCGTGCCATACAAACAGGCGTTTGAACCAGTGTTGATCGGGTCTGACAATCATAAATTGAATAACATAAAGGGGGGTTAATTTTTTGTTATAGCAGATTCATTTGGCAAATATCAAATAAGCCATTAAGACTTTTAAGAAAGGGCCATTTTTGTATATATCGCTCAAAATTCCTTATAAACCGGCAAGCCTTCTTAATTTAAGGGCAAAGCGCGTGCAGGCCTGAAAGCATAGGAATAAACTTCCCGCTTATTACGTAAACTCAATAAGTTAAGGAATTTTTAATATGTCTTTCAAGGGTAAAGTGTGGATAGGAATCGTCATCTCGATGATGATTTTCTGGTCTTCGGTCGTTTATGCCGCTTTTGCACTCTTTAACGCATAGTCTCTCACTTCTTCCAGTCCGAAAGGCGATAATCGGCGACTGCGCCCTCGCCTTCTGGTTATCTTTGAACCCCTGTTCAAATGATGCCGAAAATTAACTCTCCTCCTGCAAAATATTTTTTCCTCCGGGAAAATGAAAACCTCGACTGCGTCACAAAATTGATTTTTCAATTTTTTCGCCTTGCCATAAAAAAGCGATAAATCATAAAGTTATACTCATCAAAATGATTTCAAATCGAATTCATAATTTGTAGCCGCCCTCACATTTATGAAATGAATCATTCACTATTATTGTTTTGCGAATTTTTATTTCAATTTGAAATTTTAATCAGAACATCTCATCAACCTGCACAGAAACCTTTCATCACGTCGTTGTTCACCGGGGATGATAAGGGAGGGTAAAAATGGCTACAAACAAGACACATTACAATCTGGTTTACCTGATGCTCTGTTGTACCGTCGCCGCCTTTGGTGGCCTGCTGATGGGTTACGACAGTTCAATCATTTCCGGGGCGATTGAACCACTCAGTACCTATTTCCAACTTTCTCCTGCCGAAACAGGCTGGGCGGTCTCCTGTATTCAGGTTTCCAGCCTCATTGGCTGCCTGATTGCCCCTAAAATCAGCGACCATTTCGGCAGAAAACGCTCACTTTGCGTCACGGCCCTGATTTTTGCCGTGTCCATTGTCGGTACTGCGCTGGCGCACAACTTCACCACCTTTATCTTGTTCAGACTGTTCGGCGGTCTGGCCATTGGTCTGGCCTGTGTCATTTCTCCCATCTATCTGGCGGAACTTTCCCCTTCAAGATATCGCGGCAGAACCACGGCGCTCTATTCCATTTGCTGTGTCGGCGGTCAGAGCGTGGTGATGCTGACCAACTTCTTTATCAGCAAATCGATGACGGCAGACATTCTGGTGGATACCGGCTGGCGTTATATTCTCTCCTCGGCGCTGGTACCTTGTGCTGCTCTGCTGATTTTTATCGCCTTTATTCCTGAATCACCGCGCTGGAGCGTGTTCAAGGGGCGCGATAAAGAGGCCATGAACACGCTGGGTAAAATTTCGAATCCGGAACATGCGAAAACCGTGTTCAGCGAAATCAAGGACTCCATCAAGGTGGATCCGACCAATCTCAAAGGCAAACTGCGTCTGAATAAAAAAACCCTTCCCCTGCTGATTATCGGTATCGGTCTGGCGATTGGTAACCAGTTGAGCGGTGTCAACGTGATTCAGTACTTTGGCCCGACACTGATGAAAAACGTCACCACCGATAACAACACCGCCATGTTCCTGGCTTTTGTGCTGGCTTTCGCCCAGTTCCTTGGGGTCATCGTGGGTATGACGGTGCTGGATAAAATCGGTCGTCGTAAACTGCTGCTGTGGGGTGCATTGGCATCGGCGCTCTGTCTGGCCTACTCCTTCGCAGCGTTCTATCTGCGCTTCCCGGGCGTATATTCGATAATTGGCCTGTTCGCCTTTATGTTTATGTTCGGTATCACCTGGGGTCAGGTTATCTGGACCGTGCTGGGTGAAATATTCCCGATGGAGATCCGTTCAATCTGTGTCGGTATTTCTGTATGTTCACTGTCGGTCGCCAATTTTGGTGTGAGCACGACTTTCCCTATCATGAACAGCAATCCCTATCTTCAGGAAGTGTTCCACGGCGGCTTCCCGCTGCTGCTGTTCTCGGGCTTCTCGCTGCTGATGTTTGTCTTTACCTACCGTTTCGTTCCGGAAACCGCGAACGTTCCGCTGGAAAGGATCGAAACCATCGTGCTGCAAAAGTATTATGGTCGTGACATCGAACAAGATGACCTTCCGGTCAATGCCAAAATAATCAGTAATATGGGTGACGGTATCAAATAACTTTCCCGACCCGTTCCCTATGGCCCGACATCGCTTTACGCGTGCGGGCCATTTTTATTGATTGCGCAAAATAGACCGCGAAAAATGGATTGAAAAAGCCAAAAAAGAATATTTCATTTCATTTTGCACGCTACATCACAAAATTCTATAAAACCCATTAAATTCAAACAACTGGATTCAATTAATGAAAGGTCACTGATGTGAAAAGGGTAGTTTTGTGACCATGATCATAAAAAATGGAGGCTAAAATATTTCATTTTAATTGAAAATGAAATTTATAATCCTTAATATACTTAAAGGCCAATCAGCTTGGGTTGAGGACAGGATCAATGAACAACACGCAAAAGAAACTGGATGTTATCTGTTTGGGACGCATTGCCGTCGATCTGTATGGACAGCAAATTGGCGCACGTCTGGAAGATGCAGGCACTTTCGCCAAGTATCTCGGCGGCTCTTCGGGCAATGTTGCTTACGGTACGGCGATTCAGGGCCTGCGTTCGGGCATGCTGGCTCGCGTTGGCGACGAACATATGGGCCGTTTTCTCCGCGAGGAGTTGACCCGTGTTGGCGTCGATACCCAATTTTTAATCACCGATAAAGATCGTCTGACCGGTCTGGTGCTGCTGGGCATCAAGGATCAGGATACTTTCCCCCTGATTTTCTACCGTGACAACTGTGCCGACATGGCGCTGACGCCAGCCGATATCGATGAAGACTACATTGCCTCGTCGCGCGCGCTGGCGATTACCGGCACCCACCTTTCTCACCCCGACACGCGTCAGGCTGTTTTGACCGCGCTCGAATACGCCCGCAAGCACGGGCTGCGCCGGGCGCTGGATATCGACTATCGTCCGGTACTTTGGGGCTTGACCTCGCTGGGCGACGGCGAAACCCGCTTTGTCTCCTCCGAGAAGGTGACTCGTGAAATTCAGGAAGTCCTGCATCATTTCGACCTGATTGTCGGTACCGAAGAAGAGTTTCACATCGCCGGTGGCAGCACGGATACTCTGACCGCGCTGGCTCGTGTACGTGAGAAAACCGGTGCTACGCTTGTGTGCAAACGGGGTGCGCTGGGTTGTTCCGTGTTTGAAGACACCATTGCGTCATCCTGGGACGAGGTCAAACTGCAAAGCGGCGTGCGTGTCGAAGTGCTGAATGTGCTGGGCGCGGGCGATGCCTTCATGTCTGGCCTGCTGCGCGGCTATCTCAACGACGAAGGCTGGGAGCAGGCCTGCCGCTATGCCAACGCCTGTGGCGCGCTGGTGGTGTCCCGCCACGGCTGTGCCCCTGCGATGCCGACCAAAAAAGAGCTGGATGACTATCTGCTGCGCGACAAGTCTGTGCCGCAGCCCGATAAAGATGCGCGTCTAAACCACCTGCACCGCGTCACTACGCGTAAACAGCAGTGGCCTGAACTGTGCATCTTTGCCTTTGACCACCGCAAACAGCTGGTCGATATGGCGCAGGAGGTCGGTGCCGACATCAACGAGATCCCGCGTTTGAAAGTGCTGCTGCTGGAAGGCGCACGTCAGGCGGCAAAGGAGGCGGGTCTGCGCAACAACAGTGGGATTCTTGCCGACACCACGTTCGGACAGAATGCGCTCAACGCCATCACCGGTGAAGGCTGGTGGATTGGCCGCCCTATCGAGCTGCCAAGCTCGCGTCCGCTGCGTCTCGAACATGGCAATATCGGTTCCCAGCTTATCGACTGGCCGCTGGAGCATGTCGTGAAGTGCCTGATGTTCTATCATCCGAAAGATGATGCCGCCCTGCGTGAAGAGCAGGAAGCCCTGGCACTTGAGGTGTATCAGGCATGCTGCAAGTCGGGTCACGAATTGCTGCTGGAGCTGATTCTTCCGGCGGATAACCCGGATCAGGACGAAAAATACTACGCGCAGATCGTTCAGCGTTTCTATTCGCTCGGCATACAGCCTGACTGGTGGAAACTTCCGGCGCAGAGTGTTGAAGGCTGGAAAGCCATTAGCCAATTGATTGACGACAACGATCCGGAGTGTCGCGGGATCCTGATTCTGGGTCTCGATGCGCCCGAGTCAACGCTCAAAGCCGGTTTCGCCGCTGCGGCCGATATCCCCTGGGTAAAAGGTTTCGCGGTGGGACGCACCATCTTTGGCGAGCCTTCACGTCAATGGCTGGCAAACAGGTTCAACGATGAACAGCTGATCAACGATGTGAAACAGCGTTACCTCACACTGATTAAATACTGGCGCGAATACCGCCCGGCACGTTAATCCCGAGATTGCGGGATCTATGGTTTCGGCCATCGATCCCGCCACTTTCCGTATTCTGCTTCTCACGTTCCCCACTAACCCTGCCACTTTTTTCGACATTCACTACCACGGTAATCGCCGATGAGCACATTGATTCAGGCACCGCACCCGCGTCG
>Ga0308159_1000858_pt1 | contig 54234 bp, 52 predicted proteins | sample PhyCR1_FD_201040 | JGI IMG/M metagenome (GOLD analysis project Ga0308159, IMG submission 201040) | Phyllosphere microbial communities from UC Gill Tract Community Farm, Albany, California, United States - DLSLC.R1 | ecosystem: Host-associated > Plants > Phyllosphere > Unclassified | place: USA...
TGCAGGCCGCTGATATCCTCGCCGTGTTTCCGGCCACGCTGCTGAGCTTCGTCACCGCCTTCGGGCTGGGGGCGCTGTTCTGGGTGGTGGGGCTGATGGTGATCTCCTTCGCCACGCCGCAGCGGGAGTTGGCGCTGCTGCGCGCGGGCAATTTGCCGACGGCCATCGCCTTCGGCGGCAAGGCGGTGGGGATGGTGCTGCCCATCGCGGCCGTGGCCCGCAGCGCGGCCGGGCCGCTGGACCAGGCGATCTGGTGCATCGTCGCCGTGCTGGTGCAGTTGCTGGTGCACCTCGTACTGTCGGCGGTGCTGCAGGGCCGGTTGAAGGCGGAGATCGAGGCGGATGAGGTCGGCGGCGGTGCTGTGTTCATCGCGTTCATCCAGATCGGCGCGGGCATCCTGAACAATGCCTGCATGGCGGGCTGAGCGATGAGCGGCGGGCCGGGCATACGCCTCGGCCGCTCCCGCACCGTGCGGGCGGCGGCGTTGGTGACGGTGGGGCTGGCGGCGACGGCCTGCGGCGACGAGACGCCGCCGCCAGATACGCCGCTGGATACGGTGCAGCGGCAGGAGATCTGCGAGGCCGCGCATCGGCGCCTGGGCGAGGACCCGGCGCATTGCGCAGCGCTGGAGCGGGTGGCACAGCGCGAGCACAGCGCCACGCGGCCGCATTTCTCCCTGGCGGCGAATTGCGAGGCCGCCTTCGGGACAGGCGCCTGCGAGGGCGAGGCCATACCGCTGGCGCGCGGCGCTTCCTGGCGGCCGGTACTGGCTGGGTGGAATACCCGGCCGGATGGCGGCGGGGCGCCGACCCCGGTGGTGCGGGACCGCGACGGGCAGGCCTGGGCGCTGTTCGGTTCCGGCCTGCAGCCGCAATCGGTGCCGGATGCGTTCGTCGGCCAGCCGGCGGAGGCGCTGAGCCTCGTGCAGCGCTCGGCCTATATGCGGCAGGCGCCGGTCTATGACCACCGGGCGGGATGCGAGGCGGGGTGGGGCCGGTGCGAGAGCACCGTGCTGCTCAATCGCTTCGTCGAGCAACGGGTGTGCGAGGCGGTGTGGACCGCCTGTACCGAGGTGACGCTGCCAGGCGAGGCCACGCTGGTAAGCTCCTCCAGTGGCGGCGGCGGTGGCAGCAGCGGCACGCATGGTCGCTTCATCTGGTGGGGCAGCTACAATTCCGGATGGCGGGACCGCTACTCCGCCAGCTACGCGCCGCGCTGGCAGGGCTGGGGCTGGACCAGCAACCGGGTGCCGGTGGCCACCTATGCCAGCCGCACCGGCGGCGCCCAGGCCTGGGATACCAGCGGCCAGCGGCTGACGCCGGCGCGCAGCCTGGCGAGCATCGCCGGGGACCGGGCGGGGTCGGCGCTTTCCACTCGTACCGAGACCATCGCGCGGGCGGGCTTCGGCTCCACCGGGCGATCGATGTCGGCGGGGGGCTGAGGGATGGCGAGCGCGAATTTCAGCCGGCCGCCGGAGACCTGGCTGGGTGATGCGCAGCGGCGGCTGCTGCTGGTGTTGCTGCTGGCCGCGGCGGCGCTGGGGCTGGTGGGCTGGCTGATGCCGCCGAACGGGCCGCTCTACTGGGTGGTGCTGGTGGCGGCGCCCACCGTGGCGGCCGCGCTGGGCTATGTTGGCGGCGGGATGCCGGTGGCGCGGCGGCTGGACCGGCTGTTGATGGGGCGTGTGCGCGGCGGGCGGGAGGCCGGCTGGGCACCGGCCCACCCTGCCCTGCTGCCGGCCGAGGCGCGGGAGGCGTTGGAACGCGCAGTGGTGCCGGCCTTGCTGGCGCAACTGGCCAGCGCGGCGCGCCGCGCGCCCGCCCAGGCGGAGCCGTTGCAGGCGTTGCTGGGCAGCGCCCGTGACGTGATGCGGCAGCCGCAACCGCCTGCCGAGGCCACCGGCCTGCTGGCGCGGTACCTGCCCGGGATGATCGCCAGCCTGGGCCATGGCAGGCGGCGCGATGGCCTGGCCGAAGCCTGCGCGTTGCTGGAGGGCGCGCTGCGCGGCCAGGCAGCGCCGGGGCTGGCGGAGCGGATGGACAGCCTGTTGCCGGCGACGCCCGCCGGCGGGCGGGCGCGGCCATGATGCGCCGGGAACTGAATGGCGCGGCGCTGGCGCTGCTGGCGGGTAGCGTGGCGCTGTTCTGCGCCGGACTGATCTTCGCCGTCTCGAACTGGGATGAGGCGGTGACGGACCGCGCCTATGTGGAAGCGGCGCGGCGCGCGGTGGAGGCCGAGCGCAGCGGCACGCTGGCCGCCGAGGAAGGCAGAATGCGCATGTGGGTGCCGCAGGATTCCGCTGTGCCCGCGCCAGGCTTCCGGCTGCGGGAGGAACAGCTTAGCCGTTCCAACGGCCCGCTGAAGGGGGCGAGATGATCACCCACTTGTTGCTGGGGTTGGGCATTCTGCTGGTGGGCTATGGCCTGTTGCGGGCGCGCCGCGTCGGCGGAGCGGACCCGGTGCGGGACCCGCAGACCTGGCTGCGGATTGCCGTGCCGCCCCGCCGCGACTTGCCGATGCTGACGCTGGAGTATCGCGGCCAGGTGCAGTTCGGCCCCGTGCAGGCGCGCTGGACCGCACCACCCGAGGCCGCGATGGCCTGTGGCAACCCGGGCCGCGACCCGGCGCTGCCCGGCGGCGACGTGCCGGCCGGGCGCTACCGCGTGATGGAGGCCGTGGACCTCACGGATGCGGCCGACCCGTTGCGCGACGCCTTCGGTACGCTGGCGCTGATCCTGCGGCCAGAGGCCGGGGGGCGCGACGTGCTGCTGCACGGGCAGCGCCGGCAGACCCGGCATGCCCCCGGGGGGGTCGCCGTGCTCAGCCGGGTGCTGGATGCGCTGGTGGAGCAGTTGGGCGACCCGCGCGGGCTGCGGGTGGAGATCGAACGCCGCAGCATCCGCCGGCAGGGCTGGGGCGGAACGGGGCGGGAGATGCGGCGGTAGGGGCGGTCGCCCTGGGAGGTGCCCCAGGGCGATCTTCGTGAAGGGCGACGCTGACTGAGTGGGCGATCAGCCGGGCAGCTTGTCGCTGGCGGCGATGTAGAGGGCGGCGATGCGCTCGATGCCCAGCCGGTCGGCCTCGGTGAAGCGGCCGGGGATGGGGCTGTCCAGGTCGATGACGCCGATCACCTGGCCATCCCGCAGCAGCGGCACCACCAGTTCGGAGCGTGAGGCGGCGTCGCAGGCGATGTGGCCGGGGAAGGCGTGCACATCCTCCACCAGCACCGAGCTGCCGCGCTGCGCGGCGGCGCCGCAGACGCCGCGGCCGCTGGCGATGCGGACACAGGCTGGCTTGCCCTGGAACGGGCCCAGCACCAGTTCCCCGCCCGGGCGCAGGAAGTAGAAGCCGGCCCAGTTGAGGTCCGGCAGCAACTGGAACAGCAGGGCCGAGGTGTTGGCGGCGTTGGCGATGGCATCGCGCTCGCCATGCAGCAGGGCGGCCAGGGATTCGGCGATCTCGGCGTGCAGGGCGGCCGGGTCGGTGGCGGTGATGGTCGGGGCTTCGAACATGGCGGTAGTCCCTTCGGCAATCCCGGCTTGAGCGGGGCGGCGTGGGCCGTGCGATGGCGGCTCTATAGCGCGTGGCACGTGCGGACGCAGGGCCAAGCTATCGCCAGGAAGTTGAATGTTGCCAATGTCATAGCGCGGGGTGTGGCAGGAATACATCCTGGGGTAGCTTTTCTTACAAAGGCGCTAAACCTGTAATTGCATTGAGCGAAAACATGTTACTTTCTCGTACGGTCACAAAGGCCCTGAGCAGGCCCGTAGGGAAAGCCGAAAACCATGGCGCCATTCGTGCAGTTTCGCGTCACCGCAGACTGGGGGGACGGCTTCAACGGGGAGATCACCCTGTTCGCCGGGGATGACCCGCTGCGGAACTGGTCCCTCGGCTTCCTGGCGCCGTTCACCATCGACGCGATGTGGACCAGCGGGTCGATCACCTCGGTGCAGGATGGGTTGATCACCGTCTCCGGCGCCGAGTGGAACGCCAGCGTCGCGGCCGGCAAGTCCGCCACCTTCGGCTTCACCGCCGCGCGTGGCGATAGCGGCACGGACATGCCCACCGCCTTCTTCCTGGATGGCGCGCCGGTGGCGGCGCCCAGCCTCTCGGTCGGCGATGTGACGGTCAGCGAGGCGCTGCACAGCCTGACCTTCACGGTGACGCTGTCCTCCGCCTCCTCCCTCCCCGTCTCGGTGGATTGGGGCACGGCGGATGGCTCGGCCACGGCGGGGGCGGATTACGTGGCGGACGGTGGCAAGCTGGTGTTCGCGCCGGGCCAGACCAGCCAGACCGTGACGATCGGCCTGCTGCCCGATGCGGTGCATGAGGGGCGGGAGACCTTCGCCTTCAACCTTTCCAATGTCTCCGGCGCCAGCATCAACGATGGGCACGCGGTGGCGACCATCCTGGATGACGACGACGCGCCGAACAACGGTGCGGTCGGCGCAATTTCGACCCAGGGCAACCAGTTCGTCGACGCGAATGGGGATTCTGTCCGCATCGGCGCGATCAACTGGTATGGCATGGAGACGACGCGCTTCGCCCCGGACGGGCTGGACCAGCGCAACTGGATGGACATGATGGACCAGATGGTCGGGCTGGGCTTCAACGCCATCCGCCTGCCCTTCTCCAGCCAGGCGCTGGCGGGCCAAGACCCGCCGACCAACATCAACTACCAGCTGAACCCGGACCTGGTGGGGCTGACGGCCAGCGGCATCATGGACAAGATCGTCGGCTATGCCGGCGAGATCGGCATGCGCGTGCTGCTGGACCGGCACCGTGGGGAGGCCGGCGACGGGCCGAACGACAACGGCCTGTGGTACGACGCCACCTATACCGAGCAGGCCTGGATCGACGACTGGACGATGCTGGCCACCCGCTATGCCGGCAACCCCACCGTGCTGGGCGCCGATCTCTCCAACGAGCCGCATGCCGGCACCTGGGGCGATGGCAGCGCGACCGACTGGCGGGCGGCGGCGGAGCGCGCCGGCAATGCCATCCTGGCCGCGAACCCGGACTGGCTGATCGTCGTCGAAGGCACCGGCTGGTACGATGGCGAGGGCTATTGGTGGGGGGGCAACCTGATGGGAGCGACGGAGCACCCGGTGCGGCTGAACGTGCCGAACCGGCTGGTGTATTCGGCGCATGACTACCCGCCATCCCTGTTCCCACAGAGCTTCTTCAACGACCCGAACTTCCCCAACAACATGCCGGCTTTGTTCGAGAAAATGTGGGGGCACGTCTTCACCTCCGGCACCGCGCCGGTGCTGTTGGGCGAGTTCGGCAGCGGCATGACCGACGCCAGGGACGTGGCGTGGATGCAGCAGCTTGTCGCCTACCTGAACGGCGACTTCAACGTGGACGGGGCCAACGACCTGGCGCCGGGGCAGCAGGGGATTTCCTGGGGTTACTGGGCCTGGAACACCAATGAGGGCGCCAGCACCGGCATCCTGGATACCGACTGGAGGACGCCTGTCGAATCCAAGATGGATGCCTTGCAGGCGCTGCTGGCGCAGCGCTTCCCCGGCTATGTCGCCGGGGGGCATGCCGAGGTGGTGGTGCCCGCACCTGTGCCTGCGGTGGACACCACCCCGGCGCTCAAGGTGGATGCGGGCGAGAACGTGGTGGAACTGCCCGCCACCCCCGCCGCGGGCCCGACCGAGATGGTGCCGGGCCCGGTGGGGACCAGCGAGGTAGTGCTGCATGGCAATGCGGCCGGGGCGATTTCCCTTGGCATGGCGCTGGGCGATGTCAGCCTGACGCGCGCGGCGGATGGGCATGTCAGCGGCATGATGTGGAACGACGCGGCGGGGGCGCATGCGGCGCGCTTCCTGAATGCCGGGCATGTCGACTTCCTGGATGGCGGCATCACCTTCCATGCCGGTTCCAGCGTCGCGGCGGTTGAAGGGCTTTATCACGCGCTGCTGGGGCGGGACGGCGACGTGGTTGGCCGCAGCTTCTGGACCGAGGCGGTAGAGGACGGCTTCAGCCTGCGCGACGTGGCCGGCAGCATGCTGGCTTCGGCCGAGGCGCATGCCGCCAGCGCCGCGTTGTCCAACAACGCCTTCCTGGGCCGGCTATATGAGAGCGTGCTGTTCCGCGCCGCCGATGCCGATGGGCTGGCCTTCTGGCGCGATGCGCTGGCGCATGGGGAGAGCCGGGCCAATGTGGCGGCCAGCTTCGTGGCTTCGGCCGAGGCGCGGCAGGACCCGGGCGGCGTGGCCGCCGCCGGGCTGGTGACGGTGGACCCGGATGCCGCCTGGATCGGCTTCAGCTTCGCGGCGCTGCATGGCCGGCAGGTGGCGGCGGGTGAGCTGGCCAGCCTGCTGGGGCAGGCGGATGCCGTCGGGCGGGCTGGGCTGCTGGCCAGCATCATGCAGGGCAACGATTACGCCAGTGGCCTGGGGGCGAAGGATGCCGCCGGCTTCATCCAAGGGCTGTATGAGGGCGTGTTGCACCGGCCGGCCGATGCGGGCGGGCAGGCGTTCTTCACCGCCGCGCTGGCATCCGGCAGCACGCGGCAGGATGTGGCGGCGTCTTTCCTGGCGTCCCAGGAAGCGCAGCCCTACTACCACGCCTATGCCGGGCATGGGGTGGACCTGCTGTAGCTTCCTGACTTTGCAGGCGGCGCCAGTGAAAATCGTGATCCGGCGTCAGGCGGCCAGGCCGCCATCCACCAGCAGTTCCGCGCCGTTGATATAGGCGGCGGCGGGCGAGCAGAGGAACACGGCGGCGGCGGCGACGTCCTCCGCCCGGCCCAGGCGGCCGGCGGGGATGCGGGCCTCTACCGACTGCCGGTAGGCGGGATCCGCCAGCGCGGCGGCGTTGCCTTCGGTGGCGATGGCACCGGGGCAGAGGATGTTGACCGTCAGCCCCTGCCCGCCCAGTTGCCGCGCCAGGTTGCGGCCCAGATTGCCGATGGCCGCCTTGCTGGCGGCGTAGGCCAGTTGGTGCGGGTTGGGGCGCCATTGCTGCACGCTGCCCAACAGCAGCACCCTGCCCTGCCCGCCCTGCCGCAACCCCGGCAGCGCAGCGCGCACCAGCAGCAGGCTGGCACGCACATTCACCGCCCAGTGCAGGTCGGCCTCCAGCGGATCGATCGCTTCCAGCGCCACGCGCTGTTCGAAGGCGGCGTTGCAGACCAGCAGGTCCGGCGCCCCGCCCAGCGCCGCAGTGGCGGCTTGCAGCAAGCGCGCGGGCGCCAGCGGGTCCGCCAGATCGGCCGGCAATGCCGCGCGGGCGCCGATGGCGGCGGCGGTGGCCTGCGCTTCGTCCGCGTCGTGCGCCCCTTCATGCGAGATGGCGACGGCGGCGCCGGCTGCAGCCAGGGCCGCGGCAATGGCCTTGCCGAGGCCACGGCGGCCACCCGTGACCAGGGCGCGGCGACCGGTCAGGTCGAGATGCATCGGGGCGCCTTTGGTGCGTTCGGGTGGGGTGCGGGCATGGCGGTTCTCATCCGGGGTTCTGCCTGTTGGCCGAGCTGGCGGCGTTGCTGGGAGGTGGGAGGCAGGCCGGGGAAAGAATTCCCCGGACCCCTTCTTTTGTTTTCGAGTTTTATGGGGTGCGGTGGTGGTGAATGGTGCTGCCCGACGAATGACGTGGAGTGTTCATGGATGTCGACGATGGATAGCGCGCCACGCATGGCGATTTTGGAAATCGATTAGGACGCTAGCAGGGGCTTGGACCGTGCGATTGGAGGCAGCTCTGCGGCCTGTCGGCCGCAACCGATGTGGAGCATGAACATGCATGTGCGGAGCACGGCAGAGGCCTGCGCTTGACCAGGTGACTGGCGTGCCTTGCGGGCGATCACATCCGAAAGCCACCAGGGCGTATCGAGTAGTACCTGAAGCCATCCAAAAACTCGCAAACGAAAGAAGGGGTCCAGGGGAATTCCTTCCCCTGGCCTTCCCCTCACCCCGGCAGCAGCGGGCGCACCCGCGCCATCGTGCGTTCCACTGCCTGTTCCGGCGTGCTGCGGCCAAGCACGGCGGATTGCACTTCCTCGACGAAGATGGCCTCGGCGCGGCTGGCTTCGGCGAAGGCGGGGAATGGGACGCGGGCGCTGGCCAGGGCGGAGGCTTCCACCTTGGCGACCGGATTGGCCTCGGCGAAGGTGGCGTCGGCGTAGGTGGAGAGGCGGACGGGGCCGTTGCCGTTGCGGGCCGCGCCGGTGGTGACGGCGGGCGAGGACATGGCGCGGATGAAGCTCCACGCCAGGGCCTTGTCCCGCGCGTAGCGGGGGATGGACATGGACCAGAACTCCACCGCCGCCGCCATCTTCAGGCCGGCGGGCGCGGTGGTGGAGACCGGCATCTCCATCGCCTCGATCTGGCCGGGGAAGCGGGATTGCTCGGCGCGGTTGAGCTGGGCGTGGCGGCTGAAGGGCAGGATGGCGAAGGCGGCGCGGCCCTGCTGCAGCCAGGTGACCTGGTCCTCGTTGGTGGTGGTGGCGTAGCCGCGTGGCAGGGAGCCGGCTTCGAACATGCCGCGGATGACGGCGATGGCTTTCACCATCGCATCCGGGTCCGGCAACAGCTTGCGGTCGGGGGTGATGAAGTCGCCGCCGAAGGCGCGGGCGAACATCACCGGATAGGCTGCCAGCGCCGCCGTCATCACCATGCCGGTGACAGGCGCGGCGCCGGAGGGGCGGAAGGTGAGTTGCCTGGCCTGATCGACCAGTTCCTCCAGGCTGCGCGGCGGGGCGGCGATGCCGCGCTGTTCCAGCAGCGCCTTGTTGTAGAACAGGCCGTTGGTGGCGTGGCGCACCGGCACGGCGATGGTGTGGCCGCCGACGCGCATGGCCTCCCGCAACCCGGGGGCGATGTCCTCCCATTGCTCGATGGGGGCGGAGGCCAGCAGGCTGTCCAGCGGTTCCAGCAGGTTGCCGACTTCCGGGGTGGCGCGGCTGTTCAGCAGGTAGCCGATGCCGAAATCGGTGGCGGGCAGGCTGGCCTCCCGCAGCAGGCGGTCCTGCAGCGGGGCGATATCCGCCGTGGTCCAGGACAGTTCGGCGTTCTGCTGGCGGCGCCAGTCGGCGGTCAGGTCCCCCGCCGCGCCTTGGGTGAGCACCTGCTGGTGCACGCGGTGGGAGAGGATGTCGAGCCGCCGGGCCTGGGCACGGGCCAGGGAGGGCGCGGCGAGCAGGGCGGCGGTGGTGCCGAGTATGGCACGGCGGGTCAGGCGCATCGGGTCTTTCTCCATTCCTCGGCGGGCCGGTTGACCGGTCCTCATTGTGTCGGGGCGTGATCGTCGCGGGGCGGGCACGCGGGCAGTCGGACGTTCGCCAGGGCGTGCCCATGGCGGGCACGCCCTGGTTCAGCCTTTGGTGGCGCCGGCGGTGAGGCCGGCCACCAGGTATTTCTGCGTGACCCAGACGAAGAGCAGCACGGGCAGCAACTGCACCGTGGCGGCGGCGAACAGCGTGCCCCACTCGACGCCGTCGAAGCTGCCCACCACCTCGGCCAGGACCAGCGGCGCGGTCTTGGCGCGGGTGGAGGTGAACACGAAGGCGAAGAGGAATTCGTTCCAGGCATAGACGGCGACGAAGACTGCGACGGCCATCATGCCCTGCGCCGCCAGCGGCATGATGATGCGCCACAGCGTCGTCAGGCGGCCGGCGCCGTCCACCGCCGCGGCCTCGTCCATCTCCTTCGGTATCTGGTCGATGAAGGCGCGCATGACGAAGCTGCCGAGCGAGACGAAGAAGGTGGCGTAGAGCACCGCCAGCAGCACATGCGTATCCTGCAGCCCCAGCGCGTTGGCGACGGGGAAGAGTGGCAGGGTGGTGACGATGGGCGGGATCAGCCGCACCACGATCAGCAGGAAGGCGGAGCCGGCCAGCCAGCGCGCGCGGAAGCGGGAATAGGCGTAGCCGGCGAGCAGGCTGGCGAAGACGGCGATGATGGTGGCCAGCGCGGTGATGATGACGCTGTTGCCCAGCGCCTTGAAAAAATCCGGCCAGTGCTGCCACAGCGAGACATAGTGCTGGAAGGTTGGCTGGAAGGTCAGGCGCGGCGGAACGGCGAAGATCTCGCCCTCCGGCTTGAAGGAGGAGGAGACGATCAGCGCGATCGGGCCCACCGACCAGAGCAGGATGGCCAGCACCGCCAGCAGCTTCAGCGTGCCGAGCAGCAGCCGGCGGGGGAGCGATTTACGCATCGCCGCGCTGCTCCTTCGCCAGGCGCCACAGATAGGGCGCGGCCATCAGCAGGGAGGCGACGACCATGATCCAGCCGGTCGCGGCCGCGCCGCCGAAGGCGTTGTAGCGGAAGGCTTCCAGGTACAGGTACACGGCCACCACCTCCGTACTGCGGGCGGGGCCGCCGCCGGTGAGCAGCCAGACCTCGCTGAACAGGCGGAAGGCGAAGATCAGCCGGAACAGCATGGCCATCAGCATCGCCGGCATCAGCAGCGGTAGGGTGACGTTGCGGAAGGTCTGCCAGACGCTGGCGCCGTCGATCTTCGCGGCCTCGTACACCTCCCCCGGCAGGGCCAGGCGGGCGGCATAGAGGATCATGAAGGTGAAGGGCAGGTGCATCCAGATGGAGAGCAGCGAGACCAGCACCAACCCGTGCGCGGGGGTGACGGCCCATTCCAGCCCCGGCAGGCCCAGCAGGTTGAGCAGGTAGGAGACGTGGCCGACATCGGGGTCGAACAGGAAGCGCCACATGACCACGGCCGCGACCTCGCTGACCGCATAGGGGGCCAGGATGCAGGCGATCAACAGGCGGCGGAATGGCAGCCCCTGCGCGAAGAGCAGCGCCATGCCGAGGCCGAGCAACAATTCCAGATGCACCACCACCAGCACGACGATGGCGGTGTTGCCGAGGGCGCGCCAGAAATAGCCGTCCGAAAGGATGCGCGCATAGTTCTCCCACCCCACGAAGCGGGCATCGGCGCCGAAGCTGGAACTGTGGAAGGAGAGCCAGGCCAGGTAGACCGAGGGCACCACCAGCACCGCCCAGATCATCGCCTGGGTCGGCGCCACCAGCAGGAAGCGCGTGAGGAAGTTCTCCCGCATGCCACGCTATTCCTTCAGGTGCAGGGTGACGAGCAGCGTGATCTCCGCCCCCGCCGGCAGATCCGCCGCCAGGCGCAGCCAGCCGCCGAAATGGGCGACGCGGGCGAAGGCGACGGCATCGGTATTGTCCGGGAAGGTCAGGCGGGTGCCTTCATCCGCCCAGTGCATGCCGTCCGCGCTGACCTGCACCCGCGCGGTGACGCTGCTGGGCACAGCAGGTGGCTTCAGGGCACGGACGAAGACGATGGCTTCCTTCGCCCAGCCGCATTCATACGGCTCGGTGGCCGCGCGGCCCTGCCAGGTTTCGTTGCGGCAGACAACGGCGGCGACATTCTGTGCCAGCATGGTCAGAACTCCCCGGAGAGGCAGACGCCGTCGATGGCCAGCGAGGCGCGCTTGTCCGTATCGGTCTCGACGAAGAAGACGATGTTCAGCATGCACCACAGGTTGCGCCAGGCGGGCATGCGCATCGGCGCGAAGCCGGACATGTCGAACACCCGGTCGTTGATGCGGAAGCTGGTAGCCTGCCAGCGGGAAAGGTCGAAGTCGAAGCAGGCGTAGTGCCAGTTCACCTTCGTCGCGATCTCGTTGTAGCAGAGGCGCTGTTCGCCGCCGGGCAGGTTCTCCCACCCCTCGGGCGAGAGGTGGTCGTGCGTCGCGGTCTTGCCGCTGTTGCCGAGGGCGCGGGAGGGTTGCAGGGCCTGCTTGAACTGCCAGCGCTGCACATGCTCGCCATCCAGCGCGTTCAGGAAGCGCAGGTGAGGCATGACGCGCTCGCCACCCGCGTCGCTGTCCCCCGATTGCAGGTCGTAGAGAAAGCCGACGCTGCGGACATCGGTTTCGGAGAGCAGCAGCTCCGATGCCTCGGGCTTGAAGGTGAAGTAGAATTCCAGGCGGATGGGGCCGGCCTTGCGGAAGGTCAGCCGCTTGATGGCGGTGTTGCGGGCGCCGCGGCGCGGCCGGGTTTGCACCCGCAGCGCGTAGCCGCCATCCAGCCCATTATGGCTGCCGGAATCCCAGTTGGGCAGCGTGCTGAGCATCGGGTGGCTGTGCTGCGCATAGGAAGGCAGCATGGAATCCAGCGAGCCTTCGTAATTGCCGACCAGCTGCGTCCAGCCGCAAAAACCCCTGTCGAAATCATCGCAGAACACGATGCGGGACAAGGGATCGAAGCGGGACAAAGCGGGGTTGGCATCGCGCAGGGCGCGGCGGAGTGTCTCGGCATCCATCGATGTCATTCCTCGATCCTGAAGCGGTCCAGCGCGCCGGGGCGCAGGGCCACGCCCAGGCCTGGTTGCTGCGGTACGGTGAGGCGGCCATCCTCCAGCCGCGTGACATCCCCTGCCGCCACGTCCGTCAGTTCCTGACGCAGGGGGTTGTCGAAGACCATGCACTCATAGGTCATGAAGCTCTCGGCGGCGGCGGCCAGATGCAGGCTGGCGGCGGCGCAGATGGCGCCGGACCAGCCAATATGCGGCGCGTAGGCGACATCGTGCAGCGCGGCGTGCTCGGCTATGCGCCAGGTCTCGGTGATGCCGCCGGAGCGGGCGACATCGGGCTGCACCAGGCCCAGCGTGTGGTCCACCACCAGCGCCGCCGACTGGCGGGCGACGAAATCGCTCTCCCCGGCGGCGAGGCGCAGTGGCAGGTGGGCGGCGAGGCGGCGGTAGCCGGCATGGTCGTCCGGGCGCAGCGGTTCCTCGAACCAGCCGTAATCCGCATCGGCCAGGGCGCGGCCGACGCGCAGCGCATCGGCGGTGTCGTAGGCCCAGTTGGCATCGACGCCGAGCAGGATGTCCGGCCCCACCATGGCGCGGGCACGGCGGACCCAGGCGATGGCCTCGCTGACCGGATGGCCGATCTTGAGCTTGATCTGGCGGAAGCCGCGGGCGAGCGCGGCCTCGACCTCCGCCTCCATCCGCGCCTGGCCGGCCCAGTTGATGGAGGAGGCGTAGGCATCCACCCTCTCCCGCCCCGCCCCGCCCAGCAGGCGCCAGACCGGTTGGCCGGCGGCTTTACCGGCGAGGTCCCAGCAGGCGATGTCCAGCCCGGCGATGCATTCCACCAGCATGCCGCCGGTGCGGCCGGTGAGCGTGCCCCGCATGGCGTTCCATAGCGCGCGCCGGTCATGCGCGCTGCGGCCGATCAGCTTCGGCGCAAGGGCGGAGCGGATGAAGCGGGCATAGCCATCGGCGCCGCGCCGGGCGAGGCATTCGCCCAGGCCGGTCAGCCCGCTTTCCGTATGGATTTCGATGACGATCAGTTCCAGCGCGGGCCAATCGCCCTGGCTGGTGCGCTGTGCGGTGGGCAGGACGGCGCGCAATGGATGCGCCTCCACCTGCCGGATGAGCAGTGGATCGGCCACGGATGTTTCTCCCTGGCCTAGCAACTTATCGGATAAGTTGCTGAGTTGCAAGATGGGTCCGTAACGGTCTATGCTCCACGAATGAGTGATACCGCTATGCGCGCCCTGGCCCCGCCCGAGACCGACGGCACCGAGATGTTCGCGGGTCCGATCCTGGCCCCGGTGCGGCTGACCGATGGCGTGATCAGCGCGTTGTCGGAAGCCATCCTCGACGGGCGGCTGAAGCCGGGCGAGGCGCTGCCGGCGGAAGCCCGGCTGGCGGCACGCTTCGGCGTTTCCAAGCAGGTGGTGCGGGAGGCGATGCGCCAATTGGCGGCGCTGGGCGTGCTGCAGGTGGGCCAGGGCCGTGCCACCCGGGTGGTGGAGGCGCTGGATGCCCAGCCGCTGGCGCGCTTCTGGCGCTTCGCTGCCGGCGGCACCCGCGCCGGGCTGGCCGAGGCGGTGGAGCTGCGCCGGATGATCGAGCCGCAGGTGGCCCGGCTGGCCGCGCAGCACGCGACACCCGAGGGGCTGGCGCAGCTGCGCCGCATCCTGGACCGCATGGCGGATGCGATGGGTGATATCCCGCGCTGGATCACCGCCGACCTGGATTTCCACGACCATCTGGCCGCGCTTTCCGGCAACCGGCTGGTGCGGCTGCAGGTGCATGGGCTGCGGCCGGTGATCGAGGAAGTGATGCGGCTCTTCAATGCGCGGGAGCCGCGTGGCCCGGCGGATTGGCAGGCGACCTGGGACCGGCACCGGCTGGTGGCGGACACCATCGCCGCGCAGGACCCGGAGGCGACCGAGCGCGCCATGCTGGCGCATTTCGCCGCGGCCGAGACCGCGATCGCCGAGCTGTTCCCATCGCGTGCCGCCGACCCGCCGGAGCGAACCACGCCCGGCTGAACCGGGCGGCAAGAAGGGAGGATACAACAATGAACAAGATCACCCGCCGTGCCGGCTTGGCCATGGCGGGGCTGGCCACGTTGGCCCGCCCTTCCCTGACCCAGGCGCAAAGCAGTGCGCCGCTGGCGGTGTTTTCCCACCGCGTGCACCAGACGGTGGCGACCGGCGCCGATGGCGGCGATGCCACCGCCCCCTTCACCCGCCAGACCGGCGCGCCGGTGCAATGGACCACCTTCGATATCGGCCCGCTGTGGGACCGGCTGCAGCGCGAGGCCTCGCTCAGCGAAGGCAGCGTCGATGTCGGCTTCGTGCTGAACACCCAGGTGACGCCGCGCGCCGCCACCTTGTTCGAGCCGCTGGACGAATGGATGCGGCGGGACCCGGTGGAGGCGCCGGACGATATCTTCCCAGGCTTGCTGGAGGGCTTCCGCGTCGGCGGGGCCGGAATCGCGATGCCGGTGCGGCACTCATCCTCCGGCCTGCACTACAATGCGGAGATCTTCGAGAAGCGCGGCATCGCCGGGCCGCCGCGCACGATTGAGGAACTGGCCGAGGTGGCGCGGCGCTGCACCTACCGCGATGGCGGGCCGCCGGTGGTGGGGCTGGTGATCCCGGGGGTGGCCTACCCGAATGTCATCGACATCGCACGGGCGTGGGATGGCGATTTCGTCACCGCGGATTTCCGCTGCGTGGCGGACCAGCCGCCGATGGTCAACGCCATCCGCCTGCTGCGCGGGTTGTTCGAGGCCGGGGCCTTCCCGCGCAACTTCGCCACCTTGCAGGCGGAGGACGTGAATACCTGGATGCAGACCGGGCGCGCCGCGATGGCCCTGACGGGGATGAGCCGCAACCGCATCTACAACGACCCGCAGCGCGGACGCTTTGCCGGCAAGATCCGCACGGTGGCCGTGCCGATCAGCGAAAGCCTGAAGGACCGGTTCGACGTGGCACCGGCCAAGGTGGAGTTCTGGGGGATGGCCATCCCGCGCAATGCCAGGCGGAAGGATCTCTCCTGGGCCTTCATCAAGACGTTGCTGACGCGGCAGGCCACGTTGGGCATGGCGCTGGGCGGCAACGGCCCGGTGCGGGCCAGCACCTATGAGGACACGCGGCTGAAGGAAGCCGTTTCCTACGCCGATGAGGAACGGCGGGTGTTGCGGGTGGCGCGGGTGCCGCTGCCGGCCTTCGACGAGGCGGCGCGGGCTGGCGACTTGTTCCGCGAGGAGGCGGAAGCGGCCGTGCTTGGCATGAAGACGCCGGAGGAGGCGATGCGCAGCCTGACGGCACGGGTGGGGCCGCTGCTGCCGAAGGTGTGAACCACGCGGCGGAAGCGGGTTGGCCCAGGAGGCATGGCGGCGGGCGTGGTAGCCCGCCGCCATCGCGGTTCAGGGGTTACCGGTGCCGTTGCCGGTACCAGTGCCGGCGCCGCTGCCGTTCTGGCCACCGCTGCCGCCTTCGCCACCACCGCGCACATTGCCCTGCCCGGCCGGCGTTTGCGGGTTGCTGAAATTGGGCCCGCTGGGCGGTGCGATCGGCGGCGCGGAGGTGCCGGCGCCGCAGGCGGACAGCGCCAGGATCGATGCGATGGCAAGCGCGGAAAGGGATTTCATGGAATTGCTCCGTCCAGGACTACTGGAACAACATTTCCGTGGGCAGGAGAGTTGCGCCGCCGGGCCGATGCCGACTGTGAGCCAGGGCGCGGGAACCTCGGCGACCGACGGCGATTAGGTTGTTGCCCCACGCATGCAGGCGGTCTTCCGCAGCCGGGCGTGGGCGCCAACAGAGGACAACGCACCATGGACGAGACGGAACAGGACCTGCAGCAGCGCATCGAGGTGCGCGCCTATCAGCTCTGGGTGGAGGCCGGCATGCCGGAGGGTCAGGCGGAAGATTTCTGGCATCTGGCCCGCGCCCAGGTGGGCAGCGAGGAGCAGGATGATGACAACACGCTGCGGCCGGAAGGGCAGGAAGCGTTGCACTGAGGCATCGCGCCCTGTCGCCGCGAGCCAGCCTCGTGCTGCTACTGGACGTCCGCCGGGCACGCCGCCCGGCGGCGGCCAGGCGATGGTTCCACAGCCAGCGTGGCGGGGCGATCAGACAAGCCTTGGCGTGATGCGCCAGGACCCGCCTTCCCGCGTGGCCGCGTAGCGCAGCCAGCGGAGGGTGATGCAGGTGCCGTCGATCTGGATGGATGGGCCAAGGATCGTTGGTTGGGCGATGACGTGTTGCGGGAGGTAGGCGCCTCGCAGATGGCGGTCCCACAAAATGTCCAGCAATGCGTTGCTGATATCCAGCGGCACAGCTCGGCCCAGAATGTTTCTTTTTAGAAACATAAGCGGAGACTGGGCGCTTGTCTAACGGGAATTCGCCATATCGGGGCGATGCATGCCTTGGGCCGACAAGTCGCAGCCAGCCGGGCGGACCGCCGGCTGGCTGCGACTTGGTCTGTTCGCCGCTACGGACGAGACAGGAGGCCGGCGAGGCCCGCCGCTTCCAGGGCGGGAAGCAGGTCGTTCTCCGCCCCGAGGTCCCGGCCATAGAGCGCCGAGAACAGCGCCAGCCCGGCTTCGTGCAACGGCACGGGCACAGCCGCCTGCCGCGCCAGCCAGATGAGCGGCACGAGGCCGAAGGGCACGTCCTCCAGCGTATAGCGGGTCTGGATGGTAGCGGGGCCCAGTGTGGGGTCGCCGCGCCCGGCCAGGACTGCGGCTGTCTCGCCGATCGGCGCGTCCGGCAGGCCGTAGGTCAGGCTGTAGTGCTGGCGCATGCTGCGCACCTCCCGCCCGAAGGCGGCGGCGATGGCCAGGCGCTCGGCATCCAGGGCCTCCAGCAAGCGGCCAACGGCGTCGGTCATGTTGGCGCTCTGGCCCCAGGCCTCGCCTTTCTCCATGCGGGTGAAGTTGCAGAGCGCCAGCGCCATGTGGCTCTGCGGATTGACGTTGCTGAGCGCGATGGCCAGTAGGTCCGCACGGCGGTTGAAGCGCTGGCCGAACAGTGCGACGCAGGCGGCATGGCCAGCCTCGGCCTCGCTCTCCGGCCAGGTGGCCATGTCCACCGTCTTGCGCAGTGTCGCCACCTTCACGGAGGTCAGCGAGGTCTGCCGCGCCCGCAGCACGGTGGTGCTCAGCGCCACGATGGGTAGCACGACGCCGCGCGCAGCCAGCAGGTGGGACAGGTACAGCGCGCCGAAGGAGGCATGCGCGCTGAAGATGACCACCTGCCCGGGGCGCAGATGCGGCGCCATGGCTTCCAGCGCCATGCGGTAGCCATTGGCGGGCAGTGCCACCAGGGCAACGTCGGCGCCTTCCAGCGCCGCAGCGCAGCTTTCCGCCACAACGGGGTGGAAGCTGCCGGCCACCACCCCTTCGCTGACCAGCGGCGCGCCATCGGCCAGGGCTTTGGTGCGCGTGCCGGAGGGTGACCACAGGCGGGCCTCATGCCCGGCCTCGGCCAGGAAGGCGGCGCTGCCGAAGGCGACGGCGCCGGCGCCGATGATGCCGACCTTCACTGGAAGAACCTCGCCGGGCGGAACTCGGCCAGTTCGGGTGCGGCCTGGCCCTGCATGACTTCCTGCGCCACGGCCTGGCCGAGGAACGGGCCGAGCGTGACGCCGCTATGCGTGACCGCCAGGTAGTAGCCTTCCAGGCTGGGGATGGTGCCGATGGCGGAGTAGCTGTCTGCCGGCACGGGGCGGATGCCGATGCGCACGGCCTCCACCTCGATCGGGCCGAGGTCGGGCAGGGTCAGCTTGGCGCGGCGCAACAGCTCCTGCGCCATGGGGTGGGAAGGGTCGGCGTTTTCCAGCGACGTCACCTGCTTGTCCAACTCGTTGGAGCGCAGCAGCAACCGGCCGCCGCCATCGTGGCGCAGGTTGATCAGCGGCGTGCGCAGCCCGCGCCGCAGCCGGAGGCCGGTGGCGGGAGTGTAGGCGACGATGCCGTAGGTCGGCGCCAGCGGGATGCTGGCCTCGCCCGCCACTTCGTTGGACCAGCGGCCGGAGCAGTTCACGACGATGTCGGCACCATGCACCGTGCCATCGGCCATGCGCACACCCTCGCACCGGCCGGCGCGGATATCCAGCCCGGCGACCTTGCCGACCAGCAGCGTGGCGCCGTGCCGCTCGATCGCCGCATGGGCCTGGGCGGCGGCGCAGAGCGTGGCATCGGCCCAGCCATCTTCCGGGTAGAGGATGACGGAGGCGTTGCCGACGACATCCGGGTTGATCTCCGGCTCCAGCTTCATCAGCGCGTCGTATTCCAGCCGCTCGGCCGGGTAACCCCACTCCGTCAGGCGCTTCAGCTTGTCGGTGGGTTCCTCGCCGTCCCGGCCACCGGCCTCGGCCTCGGCGTGTTGCCACTGGACGATGCCGGGGCGGTGGTACCACCACCCTGCCCCTTCCAGTTCCTCGGCCAGGGCGGCGTGGGCGCGCTTGCCGGCCATGTTCAGCTCGAAATACGGGCGGGAGGCCAGCTTCTCGCAGGCATTCACCCAGGCATAGGACACGCCGGAGGTGCCGCCGCCAATGCGACGCTCCTCGATCAGCGTGACGGCGGCGCCGGCCTGCGCCAGGCGATAGGCGACCGAGGCGCCGACAATGCCGGCGCCGACGACGATGGCTTTCATGGTCAGAACTCTTCTTTCTTACGTGTGGAAAGGCCGGTGAGCGCTAGAGCGTGATCTGTTCACATGCGTTCACAGAGCACGCTCCAGGCCTGTGTTTGAGCGCGTGATTCACGCCTTTCGGTGATTCCACCTCAGTCGATCACGCTCTAGCGCCCCTTGCCGACCAACATGCGGTCCAACCCGTAGATCCGGTCGACCAGCAGCATGAGGAGGAAGGTGCCGATGATGACGACGGTGGAGACCGAGGCCACCAGCGGGTCGATGGATTCCTCGATGTAGTGGTACATCCGCACCGGCAGCGTCATCGAGGATGGGGTGGCGACGAAGACCGTCATGGTCACTTCGTCGAAGCTCTGGATGAAGGAGATGACCCAGCCGCCGGCGACGCCCGGGATCATCAACGGCAGGGTCAGCCGCCGGAACAGGGTCCAGCGGGAGGCCCCGAGGGAGAGGGCCGCGCGTTCCAGGGCCGGGTCGGCGTTGACGAGGGAGGCGAGAACCAGCCTGAGCCCGTAGGGGAAGATCACCAGCACATGGCTGCCGAGCAACCCGATGAAGCTGCCCTGCACGCCCGCGCTGGTGAAGAAGCGCAGGAAGGCGACGCCGAGCACCACGTGCGGGATGACCAGCGGCGACAGGAACAGCGCGATGATCGCTTCGCGCCCGATGAAGCGGTGCCGCGCGACCGCCAGCGCCGCCGGCACCGCCAGCAGCATGGCGACCGTGGCGGCCAGCACGCCGAGGATGATGGAGAAGCCAAAGGCATCCAGGAACTGGCGGCTGTTCAGGATGGCGTAGAACCAACGCAGGGACAGGCGCGTCGTCGGCAGCACCAGCAGGCTTTCCGGCGTGAAGGACATCCAGATGATGACCAGCAGCGGCGCGAGCATGAACAGCACGAAGAAGGCATGGAACAGCAGGCTGAGGGGACCGTTGCGGTTCATGACGCAAACCTCGCGTAGCGGCGTTCCAGCACGCGGTTGTAGGTCAGCATGATGGTGGCGTTGATCACCAGCAGGCAGATGGCCAGCGCGGCGCCCAGCGGCCAGTTCAGCGTGCCCAGGAACTCGTCATAAGTGGCGGTGGCCACGACCTTGAGCTGACGGCCGCCGATGATGGCGGGCGTGGCGAAGGCGCTGGCCGCCATGGCGAAGACGATGAGCGAGCCGGAGAGGATGCCTGGAATGATCTGCGGCAGGATGACGCGGCGGAACATGGTGAACTGCCCTGCCCCGAGCGAAACGGCAGCATGGGCCACGCGCGGGTCCAGCCGTTGCAGGGAGGCCCAGACCGAGATGACCATGAAGGGCAGCGCCACATGCACCAGGGCGATGACCACGCCGTGGTGGGTGTAGAGCAGCGGGATCGGCCCGCCGCCGATGCCCAGCGCGCCCAGTGCCTGGTTGATGACGCCGTTGCGCCCGAACAGCAGCGCCCAGCCCAGCGTGCGTACCACCACCGAGATCAGCAGCGGGCTGAGGCAGACGATGAGGAACACCGAGCGCCAGGGCGAGCGCATGCGGGAGAGGATATAGGCTTCCGGCGCGCCGAGCAGGATGCAGATCAGCGTCGTCACCACGGCGATGCCAAGGGTGCGGCCGAAGATGCCGTGGTAGTAGGGATCGCCGATGGCATCGAGGTAGTTCTGCAGCGTGAAGCCGCCGATGCTGCCGGTGTCCAGGTCGAACAGCCGCAGGCTGAGCACCACGGTCATCACCAGCGGCGTCACCAGCAGCGTGGCGAACAGCAGCAGCGCCGGCAGGCTGAGCAGGAAATGCGGTGCGCGCCTAGCCATGCGGCAGCACCACCGCGTCTTCCCGACTCCAGGAGAGGGAGACGTCGTCGCCCTCGCGGAACGCCGGCGTGCCGCGGTGCAGCTCGGCCGCGACGATGCTGCCGGCGGGCGTGTCCACCACGAAGAGCCAGGAACTGCCCTGGAAGACGCGCGAGACCAACCGCCCTTGCAGCAGGCCGCGACCTGCGGCGCCGAGGGCGACCTTTTCCGGCCGCAGCGCCAGCAGCACGGCTTCGCCCGGGCGGAACTTCGGGTCCATGACGGCAGGGACCGGGGTGGGGCAGCCTTCCACCGCGACGGTGCCGCCCGCCGCCACCTGCCCGCGCAGCTGCGAGGAACGGCCAACGAAGCTGGCGGCGAAGGCGGTGCGCGGCGCGTCGTACAAATTCTGCGGCTCGGCGTATTGCACGATGCGCCCGGCTTCCATCACCGCGATGCGGTCGCAAGTGGCCAGGGCTTCGGACTGGTCGTGCGTCACCATCACGGTGGTGGTGCCGACACGGCGCTGGATGGCGCGCAGTTCCACCTGCATGCCCTCCCGCAACTTGGCATCGAGGTTGGAGAGCGGCTCATCCAGCAGCAGCAATTCAGGCTCGATCGCCATGGCGCGGGCCAGGGCGACGCGCTGTTGCTGGCCGCCGGAAAGCTGGCGGGGGTAGCGGTCCGCCATCGTGGCGAGGCCCACCAGGTCCAGCGTGCGGCGCACGCGCTCATCCCGCGCCGGGCGGGGCATGCGGCGCATCTCCAGCCCGAAGGCGACGTTCTCGGCCACCGTCATGTGCGGGAAGAGCGCGTAGCTCTGGAAGACGATGCCCATGCCGCGCTTGTTGGCGGGGATGCCCGCGAGGTCCCGGCCATCCAGCATCACGCGGCCGCTGGAGGGTTCCTCGAAGCCCGCGATGATGTTCAGCGTGGTGGTCTTGCCGCAGCCGGAGGGGCCCAGCAGGCCGATGAACTCGCCCGCCTGCACGGAGAGGTCGATGCCGTGCAGCGCGGTGAAATGGGCGAAACGCTTGGACAGCGCCTCGACGACGATCTTGCTCATGGTTCTGATTCCGCTGGTGCGGCCGGCATCGCTGCCGGCCGCTGCTTGCTCAGCGTTCGACCTCGCGGTTCCAGCGCTGCGTCCAGGTGGCGCGGCTCCGGTTGATGGTGGGCCAGTCCAGCGTCACCAGGCTGGTGACGGCCTGTTCGCCAAAGGGGACGGCCTCGGCTTCCGCTTCGCTCAACTGCGTGGTGCGGTTGACCGGGCCGTAGCCGCCGCTGGCCAGGATGCGCTGCATGTCCGGCGAGAGCATGTGCCGCAGGAAAGCCTGCGCCTTGGGCGACACGGTCTGCTTCGCGACCGGGCACATGGTGACCATCAGGGCGACGGCGCCTTCCTTCGGCGTCGCCGCCGCGATTGGCAGCCCCATCGCCCGCAGCGCGGTGACGCGCGAGCGCGACAGGACGGAGACGGCGACCTCGCCGCTCTGCAGCAATTCCTCGATCTTGGGCGCGGAGGGCGCGAAGGTCAGGATGTTGGGGCGGATCTGGGTGCGGTAGGCGGTGAAGCCGGGCTCGATATTGGCCTCGCCGCCGCCATTGGCGCGCGCCACCATGATCAGCCCGTGCAGGCCTGTGGTGCTGGCGGCACCCAGCAGGGCCAGCTGGCCGCGGAAGGCGGGGTTGCCGAGATCGGCCCAGGAGGCCGGCGGGGTCCAGCCCCGCTCGGCGAAGACCTTCTCGTTATAGACCGGCACGGTGGCACCGACGCCGATGGCCAGCGCGCTGTCGCCGATGCGGGCCAGCGGGTAGAGGTCGTTCAGAACGGGCGAGGCCTCGATCGGCGCGCAGAAGCCGAATTGCACGGCCTGGTACATCGGCCCGTCATCGACGATGGCGATGTCCAGCTCCTGCTGCCCGCGCTGTGCCTGCAGCCGCGCCAGCGTGGCGGTGGATTGGCCGGCCACGTATTCGACGCGGACGTCGTTGGCCTTCTCGAAGGATGGGATGATCCGTTCGCGCATCATGCGCTCGAACGAACCGCCATATCCGGCGACGTAGATGGTGCTCTGCGCGCTGGCGGGTGCGGCTGCGGCCAGCACCAGGCCGATTGTGGCAAGGAAGGTCGTCGTCCCGGTCTTCATTGGAAGCCTCCTGATCGTGTCCGGTGCTAGCTGGCGGCTTTGCCTCGCCACGTCTTCTTGCCAACACAGTCGCTGCCGTATCATCGATCTGTCAATTTACTGATTTTGGATGCCTTCATTCAGATCTGATATGAGCTAGCATGCGTCGACGGCGCCCTTGCCGCCGCGCTGGGCAACGGCGCGCGCGGCGTAGGCAGACGCATGGCTTCTCGGGGACGGGCGGAGGGAGAGACGGCGTGGCGGTGACCCACAAGCACCTGGAAGCATTTCACGCAGTGATCCAGACGGGTGGATTCACCCGGGCGGCGAAGCATCTCCGTACCTCCCAGCCTTCCATCAGCCGGTTGATCGCGCAGTTGCAGGATGCGGTGTCCTTCCCGCTCTTCGCCCGCATCCAGGGCCAGACCGTGCCGACGGAAGAAGCGCTGGTGCTGTACCGGGAGGTCGACCGATCCTTCACTGGATTGGAGAAGGTGCTGTTGCAAGCGGAGCGCATCCGCACGCACCGGGTCGGCCACCTCAACATCCTGAGCATGCCAGCGCTGGCGCAGGCCTTCCTGCCGCGCGTTCTCTCCCGCTTCCTGCGCGAGAATCCGGGGGTGTCGGCGTCCTTGCAGGTGCAGCGCTCGGATTCCATTGCCGACTGGATGCGCACCCATCAGTTCGACCTCGGCTTCGCCATGCTGCCGGTGGAGCATCCTGGGTTGGAATTCGAGTTGTTCGATACGGCGCCGGGACTGTGCGTATTGCCGCCGGGGCATGCGCTGGCGGCGCGGCGCATCGTGGACGTGAAGCACCTGCATGGGGTGCAGGTGGTGGGCACCGGGCCGAACAGCATGATCCAGCGCAGCCTGGACCGGCTGTTCGAGGATGCGCAGGTGGTACCGGAGAGCAGCGTGGAGACCCCCATCACGGCCATTGCCTGCGAGTTGGTGGCGAATGGCGCCGGGGTGACGATCGCCGACCCCTTCACCGCGCATAGCTACCGGGCGCGCGGCCTGGTGCTGCGGCGCTTCCGACCCGACGTGTTGTTCCACTTCACCGCCGTGTTTCCGGCCAACCGCACACGGTCCTTGTTGGTGCGGCGGTTCCTGGCCATGGCATCCGACATTCGTGACGAGGTTTACCGGGAGCTCGGCCCGGTGATCCGGCCGCAGAGGTAACACTGGCGCCCAACGGCGACACAGGGGCGAGCGGCGCGGCGCGTGGGACTGACCTTCGGTGCGGAACCCCGGGCGGCGGCGCAGGTTCGGTTGATGGGACGGACCTTGGAGTGTCGCCATGAAGTTTACGTTCGGCCACGCCCTTGCCGCGGCGCTGATGACGATGGCGCAAGCAGCCTGTGCCCAGCCCACGACGCCGCCCACCACGCCGCCCACCACCCAGGCGCCTGGGCTTGGGCAGACGCCGAACCTGGAGCGGCCGAGCATGCCACCGCCTGAGCGGGGCGTGATCCACCCGCCGGCTGATGTGGACCCGGAGATGCGGGTGCTGACGCCTGATCCCCTGCCCGGCCGCATGCCGGTTTTGCCACCGCCGGCCAACCTGCCGGATCGCCCACGGGCGGAGCCGCGCTAGACGGATTGCGGGGTGATCGACGTGGCCTCAGGTGGAGTGGTGGCTGACGCCGGCTCAACGCGACGGCGTTCCGATCACGGAGGCACCGTTCAACCCCGGGGCCGCCATGGTCACTCCCGCCACTCCTACGAGTTGCAAGCGCCGCATGGCAGCCCAGGATTTATGTTGCGGCGTCGTTATCTTAGAGCCTGCTAATGCGCGGCCCCATGACGCAGGCGTTCAAGACAAAAGTTCTCCAGGTCGTCGGCATCGATACCGATGGCTGGCTCATCTCGCAGTATCGGGGCGCCCGCGTATTGTCCCTCGGCATTCAGCATATGCTGGATCTGCCGGGACATCCGTCCGATGGCATGTCCCTCGGTAACGCTCGGGCATGGATCACGGTGATCGACACCTGGCTGGACAGCCGGGCTGTCAGCACCCTGGTCATGCAACAGTCCGCCGAAGCCATTCCGGCAGCCATCGCCGCCAGGGAAGGCGAAGCCCGCGAGCCCCCCTGTCATTCAGGGGCCGAGCGCTAGTCGGCCACGCGGGACCGCAATACCTGGGCAGGGATGATCTGCCGGCGCCAGGGCCGAAAGCGATGGCCATCCATGATGCTGGCGGACGGTACAGGGTGCTCTTGTGACGGCGCGGTCCTTGGCGAACCAAGGATGCCTGGTGGACGAACCGCATGGCACCAAAGGCCAACACGAAGAGCCTGGCGACCAATTCCTGCGGGTGTCGTCGACACTGGCGACGTGGAGCGTATCCGCTTAGCGGCATAGCCGAGTCTGCGGAAGTCGCCCGACGAGCTGGAAAGGGAGGATGCCCAGCCTGGCTGGAAGGCGGAACCTTCCGAGCCGGCAACGCACTCATATTCAACGATGAATGTGAGAGATGGCGTCCCCTAGGGGATTCGAACCCCTGTTACCGCCGTGAGAGGGCGGTGTCCTAGGCCTCTAGACGAAGGGGACTTCGTTGGGCGTGGCGGGCTTCTAACCGGGGCGAAGCCGTCGATCAAGGCGTCATCTGAGAGAAAAGGCGGAAATTTTCATCCCGCCCTTTGCGCCTCATTCGCCCAGGCGGATCTCGCCGGTCTGGCGCAGGTTGCGCGGGTCCACCAGCAGCACGCGGCCACCATCGGGGCGCTCGACCCAGATGGCCAACTGGCCCTCCAGCGTGGCGATACCGCCGACGCGGCTGCCCGCCGGCTGCCGTAGCGCCAGATTTGTGGTAGTGAGCGCCGTATCGACACCCTGGGCAGCCCGGTTCATCCGCTGGATCACCAGCACCACCAGCGCCACCGTGGCCACCACGATGAGCACGCCCATGACGGACACGAGAATCTTGAGCGCGCGCATCGACACCCCCTCTGCGAATACAATTCCGACCGAGGCCTTCACCCTGGCCGCCAGCCCCGCTGAGGCGGGGCAGCGGGTGGACCGCTTCCTGGCGGGCGGGATAGGCACGTTGTCCCGCTCCCGCGTCAAGGCACTGATCGAGGAAGGGCATGTCAGCCGCGACGGCCTGCCGATGACCGATCCGTCCGAGGCGGTGCGCGCCGGCGCCACCTATGTCGTCGCCCCGCCGCCCGCGGCGCCGGCGACACCGCAGGCCCAGGACATCCCGCTGACCATCCGGTTCGAGGACAAGTACCTCATCGTGCTGGACAAGCCGGCGGGGCTGGTGGTGCACCCTGCCCCCGGCAACCAGGACGGTACGCTGGTCAACGCCCTGCTGGCGCATGCGGGGGACGAACTCTCCGGCATCGGAGGGGAGAAGCGGCCCGGCATCGTGCATCGGCTGGACAAGGATACGTCGGGCGTGATGGTGGTGGCGAAGACGGAGCGGGCGCACCAGGTGCTCTCCGCCACCTTCGCCAGCCGGGAAAATCTCGAACGTTCGTATTTGGCATTGGCGTGGGGCGTCCCCACATCCCCCAAAGGCGAGATCGAGGCCCCGATCGGCCGCCATCCCACCGACCGCAAGCGCATGGCGGTGGTGGCCCGCAACGGCAAGGATGCGCTGACCCGCTACGTGACCGAGCGGGCTTGGGGTACAGGGTGCGCCCTGCTGCGCTGCCGGCTGGCAACCGGCCGGACTCACCAGATTCGCGTGCACCTCGCCCATATCGGCCACCCGCTGGTGGGTGACCCGGTCTACCTGAAGCGAGTCCCCAATGGCTCGCGCGGGTTGCCGACGCCTGCGCGGGACGCATTGCTGGCCTTCCCGCGCCAGGCCCTACATGCGGAATCCCTGGGCTTTCCCCACCCCGTGACCGGTGAAAATCTGCGGTTTTCAGCCCCTTTGCCGCAGGATTTCGTGGAACTGCTCACATTGCTGGACGGTAACGCGACGTAACCCGAGTTACGCAGTCGGGAATTACTTGCGCAACCCTCTTTCCCTTGATAGCGTTCATGTAGTCGCCAACGCCGGGTGCCAAACCAAGGGCGCAGCTGCAAAATCCGTCCCGGAGTGAATCGGGGCAGTGCGGTGCGTCAGGGCTCAGCGGGGTGCGACCCGGACACACTCGCCCGTCCGGGGCTCGCCGTCACAGGGGCGCCCGGAATGTGCAGGAGGCAGATGCAACCATGGCTTCCACTACGTCGATGATCCCGATGGCCCCAGAGGGCAATCTCTCCCGCTATCTGCAGGAGATCCGTAAGTTTCCGATGCTCACGCCGGACGAGGAATTCCGGCTGTCCAAGTCCTGGAAGGACGCGGGCGACCAGAAGGCGGCCCACCGCCTTGTCACATCCCACCTGCGCCTCGTCGCCAAGATCGCCATGGGTTACCGTGGCTACGGCTTGCCGGTGGGTGAGCTGATCAGCGAAGGCAACGTGGGCATGATGCAGGCGGTGCGTCGCTTCGACCCCGATCGCGGCTTCCGCCTGGCCACCTATGCTATGTGGTGGATCCGCGCGGCAATCCAAGAGTACATCCTGCACTCCTGGTCGCTCGTGAAGATGGGCACCACGGCCGCGCAGAAGAAGCTGTTCTTCAATCTGCGCCGGCTGAAGGGCCAGATGGCCGCCCTGGAAGAGGGCGACCTGAAGCCGGAGCAGGTGGCCAAGATCGCCCACACGCTGCAGGTGCCGGAGCAGGACGTCGTGTCCATGAACCGTCGCCTGGCCTCGCCCGACAACTCGCTGAACGCGCCGGTGCGCGCCGACAGCGAAGGTGAGTGGCAGGACTGGCTGGTGGACGAGAGCGAGAGCCAGGAAACCGAGATCGCCGAGCGGCAGGACATGTCCAACCGCCGGATGATGTTGGGGGAGGCGCTGAAGACGCTGAACGAGCGTGAGCGCCACATCCTGATCGAGCGCCGGTTGAAGGACGAGGCGACGACGCTGGAGGAACTCTCCCAGCAGTACAACATCAGTCGCGAGCGTGTGCGGCAGATCGAGGTCCGTGCTTTCGAGAAGCTGCAGAAGAGCATGAAGACGCAGATCACAGAGCGCCGGATGCAGGCCGACTAACGGCCGGCAGCGGTGGGACGACGAAAACGGGGCCGCGAGGCCCCGTTTTTTTGTGCCCGGCTGCCTGCCGGCGGACGCGGGGCGCCTTGGGCGCCCCTACCCGCTCAGTGGCCCAGCGCCACCTGCAACTCGCCCTTCGTCATGCTGGAACGGCCGCGGATGTTATGCTTGCGGGCTTCCTGCATCAGCGCCTCCTTCGTCGCGCCATTCGTGTGCACGGCGTGGCGGGCGCAGGAGGCCTTGCGGGCGACGTCCTTGGGCTGGGCGCTGAACTGCTCGCCCTTCGCCGTATCCGCCCGCTTCTTGCGGGTGGAGCGGTCGTACTCGTCGCGGCTGAGGGAGGCGCGTGCCTTCTTGGGCAGGTAGCGCTCCCCAGTACTGGCGCTGGTTTGGCCGGAGCGGGTACCCCATTCCTCGCGCTGCCATTTCTCCAGCTTGTTGTCTGCGCTCTTGTGGCCGGCATAGCCGCCGCCGGCCTTCTTGTAGGCCTGCGTCGCCAGCTGGGCTTTGCGGGCGGACCACTGCCCGGGCTTGCCGCCCTTGGCGCCCTGGGTGATCTCGGTTTTCACCTTTTCCCACAGCGCTGGGTTGGTCTTGGTGGCTGTACCAGGCATGCCTGCCTCCGCCGATTGCTTCGGGCAGGAACGCGGGTGTGCGGGGGCCGGTTGCCGGGCGCTCGGCTGGGGCACGGCAATGCCATTCGGTTGGCCAGGGCAGCGCGCAATGAAAAAGGGCGCGGCCCTCGCAGGCCGCGCCCCCTTCCCCACCCTTTCGGGCGCAGGTCTCAGCCGGCGAAGGGGTCGCTGACCAGGATGGTGTCGTCGCGCTCCGGGCTGGTGGAGAGCAGCGTCACCGGCGCCTCGACCAGTTCCTCGATGCGCTTGACGTACTTGATGGCGGTGGCGGGCAGCTGCGCCCAGGAGCGGGCACCCTGCGTGGAATCGCTCCAGCCTTCCAGCGTCTCGTAGATCGGCTCGGCCTTGGCCTGGGCCCCGGCGGCGGCCGGCAGGCGCTTCACGACCTCGCCGTCGATCCGGTAGCCGGTGCAGATCTTCAGCTCGGTCAGTCCGTCCAGCACGTCCAGCTTGGTCAGCGCCAGCCCCTGGATGCCGCCGACCTTGACCGCCTGGCGCACCAGGCAGGCATCGAACCAGCCGCAGCGGCGCGGGCGGCCGGTGACGGTGCCGAACTCACGCCCACGCTCGCCCAGGCGCTTGCCGACATCGTCGAACAGCTCGGTCGGGAACGGGCCGGAGCCGACGCGGGTGGTGTAGGCCTTGGCGATGCCCAGCACGGTGCCGATCTGGTGCGGCCCGACGCCGGCGCCCGCCGCCGCGTTGCCTGCGACGGTGTTGGACGAGGTGACGTAGGGATAGGTGCCGTGGTCGACATCCAGCATCACCGCCTGGGCGCCCTCGAACAGTACGCGCTTGTTCTCGTGCCGCGCCTCGTCCAGCCGCTCCCACACCGCTTCCGAGAAGGGCAGCAGCTTGGGCGCGAGTTCCAGCAGCGCGTCCAGCAGCGCCTGCTTCTCGAACGGCTCGGCGCCGAGGCCCTTGAGCAGCGAGTTGTGGTGCAGCAGCAGCTCGTCCAGCTTGCGGGACAGCGTCTCCGGCTCGGCCAGGTCGCAGATGCGGATGGAGCGGCGGCCGACCTTGTCCTCGTAGGCGGGGCCGATGCCGCGCCCGGTGGTGCCGATCTTGTCGCCGCCGCGCGCGGCCTCGCGCGCCTTGTCCAGTGCCGGGTGCAGCGGCAGGATCAGCGGGGTGTTCTCAGCGATCCGCAGGTTGTGCGGGCCGACCTCCAGCCCCTGCGCCTGCACGCGGGCGATCTCGGACAGCAGCGCGTCCGGGTCCAGCACCACGCCGTTGCCGATGATGCCCAGCTTGCCGCGCACGACGCCCGACGGCAGCAGGCTCAGCTTGTAGGTCTGGTTGCCCACCACCAGCGTGTGGCCGGCGTTATGGCCACCCTGGAAGCGCACGACGATATCGGCCCGGCTGGCCAGCCAGTCGACGACCTTGCCTTTGCCTTCGTCGCCCCACTGGGCGCCGATGATGGCGACATTGGCCATGGCTACGCGTTCTCCTCGATCGGCGCGGCGGCGCGGCCGCGCAGGGTGTGGCTGCACCGCAGGCTTTGCGGTGTGTCCGTGTCGGACAGGGCAGCCACGGTGATGAAACCTTGGGTCCGCAATGCAGCGGCGGCAACGGCATCCGCGCCGCGCGGGATGAAGACGCGGTCGGGCAACGGCGCGGGGTCCACGGCGCGGGCGACGGTATCGGGGTACAGGGTCATACCTGTCGCCGTTTCGCCACCGCTCATGTAGCGGCCGCCGCGGGCCAACTCGCCGGTATTGCCGGGGCCGTAGAGGGTGAAGGCGACGCCCACATGATATTGCAGGCCACGGAACTCCACCGGGTCCAGCGTGATGCGCAGGCCGGGCGCGCGGGCGCGGATGGCGGCGACGATGGCGGCGGCATTGTCCGCGATGGCGCGGGCAGCGGGCGGCAGGCTGGCGGCGGCCAGGGCGGCGAGCGCACCGTCGGCGGGGCCGGCGGCGGTCAGCAGCGCGGTCAGGCCATTGGCGGGCGGGCCGGCCTGGGCGGCAAGGGCGTGCACGGCGGCGGCGTCCTTGCGGTCCAGCGCGCGGGCCAGCTTGTGGCGCAGGTCGCCCTGCACGCCGGCCGCATCCAGCAGCGCGGGGGCCATGGTGGGCAGGGTGATGTCCAGGCTGGGGGCGGCGATGCCGGCGGCGGCCAGGGCCTCGACGCTGACAAGGGCGATCTCGGCATCCGCCTCGGCGCAGTCGGTGCCGATCAGCTCGATGCCCACCTGGGGGATCTGCCTCTGCGGGGCGAGCTGGTTGCCGCGCACCCGCAGCACCTGGCCGGAATAGGACAGGCGCAGCGGCCGGGGCACGCCGCCCAGGCGCGTGGCGGCAATGCGGGCCACCTGCGGTGTGGTGTCGGCGCGCAGGCCCATCATCCGGTGGCTGTCCGGGTCCATCAGGCGGAAGGTCTGGTCTGCCACGGCGGCGCCGGAGCCGGCGAGCAGGCTGTCCTCAAATTCCAGCAGCGGCGGCTTGACGCGCTCATAGCCATGGGCGGCGAAGACGGCGTGCATCGCCTCGACCAAAGCGGCCTCGCGTGCTGCCTCGGGGGGCAGCAGGTCGGTCAGGCCGGAGGGTAGCAGGGCGGGGCTGGGCAGGTCTTCGGTCATGAGTCCGGGAGGGCAGCCTGATGAGAGCGAGTGAGCGGCGGCGTGTGTGGCAGCGCATGCGCTTTGGGGCAAGGGCGGATCGCGCATGCGTCCCTCCACTATCCCCCCTGTCCCGTCTGCCGCCGCCCCTGGCGTACCCCCTTGGCAAAGGGGAGGCCGGTATCCTTAACTACCCGTTATGAACCGACGCTCCTGCCTTGCCCTGCTGATGCTCCCCCTCCTCGCCGCCTGCGCCAGTGATCCGGCCGGCGGATTCCTTGGCGGAGCGGGAGACCCGGTGCGTGGGGCCGCGCTGAACGCACCGTTCAATTTCGGTAACCTGGGCGCCCAGCGCGGGCAGCCGGGGCGGGTTGCGCTTTCCCTGGTCCAATTGGAATTCCTGGCGGACCGGCTTCCGCAGGACCCGTATTGGCAGAACCGCATCAATCCGCTGACGACGCAGCAGCTACAGCGGGCCAGGAACATTGCGCGGCAGGTGCTGGGTATCCCCGCCGATGCGCCGCCCGACGTGGTAATGGATTCGCTGCGGCGGGCCAACGCGGCGCTGGAAGGGCTGAACCCCGCCGGGGCGCGTGCCGCCCTCAGCGGCCCCGCCTTCCCGCTGGGCGGACAGGTGACGCTGGACCGCCTAGCCAACATGCCGGACCTGCCGGCCGCCACGACCGCCGCGGGTGCCGTCAACCGCGACGTCATGGCACTCGGCAACAGGAACTGAGCCTGCGCCAGATGTGGGCGGGGCGAAGCTGTCACCTGCTGCGGCCCGGCATGGCGCTGCAACGGGGCGGGCTCATGCCGCATCGCGGCTAGTTCCGCCGGAAACTCCCCCCTGGCAACAAGGGCCTTTTTGCCTGCATCTTCAGGCCTTGGCCAGGCGCGGACCGTTCGGGATGCCGGCGGCACACGTCCGGTCCTGGCGCCGCATGAGGCGGCGGGGCGGCGGTGGCTGCACGGATTTGCGGCACAGCGGCCATGTCGGCGGCTGGAAAGCGGCCCTGCCGCTTGTTTTGGGCTGTATCGCGGCATGCTGGGCGAAGGTTATGCTGCGGTGAACCAAGCCGCCGGGACCCTGCATGCCCATCCATGTCGCGCTGACGCACCGCACCAGCTACAAGTACGATCGGCCGGTCTCGCTGGGGCCGCAGACCATCCGGCTGCGGCCGGCGCCTTATGCGCGCACCCCGATCCTGGCCTATGCGCTGAAGATCTCGCCACAGCCGCACTTCCTGAACTGGCAGCAGGACCCGCAGGGCAATTTCCTCGCCCGCGTCGTGTTCCCGGAACCGGTGATGTCCTTCGACGTCACGGTGGACCTCGTGGCCGACATGGCCACCATCAATCCATTCGATTTCTTCCTGGAGCCCGAGGCCGAGACCTGGCCCTTCGCCTATGACCCGGTGCTGGAGCAGGAGCTGGCGCCGTTCCGCCGCGCCGCGCCGGTCGGCCCGCTGCTGCAGGCGTTGCTGGACAAGGTGCCGCGCGAGGAGCGCCGCAACGTCGACATGCTGATGATGCTGAACGGCATGGTGAACAGCAGCGTCGGCTACGTCGTGAGGATGGAGCCGGGCGTCTGGGGCCCGGAGGAGACGCTGGAGAAGGCCAAGGGCTCCTGCCGCGACAGTGCCTGGCTGCTGGTGCAACTGCTGCGCAACCTGGGCTACGCGGCGCGCTTCGTCTCCGGCTACCTGATCCAACTAGTGGCGGACGAGAAGCCGCTGGACGGGCCAGAGGGCCCGACCACCGATTTCACCGACCTGCATGCCTGGGCCGAGGTGTACCTGCCGGGCGCCGGCTGGGTCGGGCTGGACGCCACGTCCGGCCTGATGGCGGGCGAAGGGCATATCCCGCTGGCGGCGACGCCGGAGCCGCAATCGGCGGCGGCGATCAGCGGGCTGATGTCCAAGGCCAAGGTGGAATTCGACTTCGGCATGTCGGTCCGCCGGGTGCGGGAATCGCCCCGCGTCACCAAGCCGTATGCGGACAAGGCCTGGGCCGCCATCAAGGCCGCCGGGCAGCAGGTGGACCGTGCGCTGGACGCCGGCGCTGTGCGGTTGACGATGGGCGGCGAGCCCACCTTCGTCTCCGCCACGGACCAGGAGGGCGAGGAGTGGAACACCGATGCCCTGGGCCCGACCAAGCGCAAGCTGGCCGGGCGGCTGCTGAAGCGGCTGGTGCCGCTCTGGTCCAAGGGCGCAGCGGTGCAGCTGGCGATGGGCAAGCACTATCCGGGCGAGCAATTGCCACGCTGGGCGCTGAACGCCTTCTGGCGGCTGGATGGCCAGCCGGTGTGGCGGGACCCGGCCCTGCTCTCCGACGACGACCATACGGATGACGCGTCGGCCGAGGATGCCGCCGGTTTCGCCGCCGGGCTGGCGGCGCGGCTGGGGGTGGACCCGGCGCTGGTAAACCCGGCGCACGAGGACATCCACTACTACCTGTGGAAGGAAAAGCGCCTGCCCGCCAACGTGGTGGTCGAGGACGCCAAGCTGCGCGACAGGCTTGAGCGGGAGCGGTTGGCCAAGGTGTTCGGCCAGGGGCTGGCCGCCAGCGTCGGCTCCGTGCTGCCGTTGCGCCATGGCAAGCGCGGCTGGGAATCGGCCAGGTGGTTCTTCCGCGAGGACACGCTGTTCCTGCTGCCCGGCGATTCGCCGATCGGCTTCCGCCTGCCGCTGGACAGCCTGCCCTGGGCTGACCCGAAGCGCATTCCGGCCGATGTCGAGGCCGACCCCTTCGCCCCCGCCGAGGCGCTGCCGGCGCCGGAGCTGCTGCTGCGCAACCTGCGGGCGCGGCTCGACCCCTCCCCCCTGCACCGCACGCTGCGGGCGGCGCGGGGAGAGCGGGTGCGGGAGCCGCAATACGCTTTGGCCGGCGCGCCCGGCCCGGTGGAGGGCAGCCCGCGCTTCCCCGTCCATCACCAGAACCCGCCGCTCGTGGGGCGGGAGGAGCCGGACCTGGTCCGCACCGCGCTGGCGGTGGAGGCGCGGGAGGGCAAGCTGCATGTGTTCTTCCCGCCGCTGACCAAGATCGAGCACTGGCTGGATTTGGTGGCGGCGGTGGAGGACACCGCCGGCGCCGTGCGCCGCCGCGTGGTGCTGGAAGGCTACGCCCCGCCGCGCGACCCGCGGGTGCAGAGCTTCTCCGTGACGCCCGACCCCGGCGTGATCGAGGTGAACGTCCACCCCGCCACCAATTGGGACGAGCAGGTGGAGCGGACGGAGCAGTTGTACGAGGCGGCGCGGCAGGAAGGGCTGGCGGCGCAGAAGTTCATGCTGGATGGCCGCCATGTCGGCACCGGCGGCGGCAACCACGTGGTAATGGGCGCGGCGACGCCGGCCGACAGCCCGTTCCTGCGCCGGCCGGACCTGCTGAAGTCGCTGCTGGGCTTCTGGCACAACCACCCCAGCCTGAGCTTCCTGTTCGCCGGGCTGTTCATCGGCCCGACCAGCCAGCACCCGCGCATCGACGAGGCGCGGCAGGACGTGCTGAACGACCTGGAGATCGCCTTCCAGCAGGTGAAGCCGTTCGAGGAGAAGGCGCCCTGGGTGACCGACCGGCTGTTCCGCAACATCCTCTCGGACATGACGGGCAACACCCACCGCACCGAGTTCTGCATCGACAAGATGTACTCGCCGGACAGCAGCAGCGGCCGGCTGGGGCTGGTGGAGTACCGGGCGTTCGAGATGCCGCCCAACCCGCAGATGGCGGCGGTGCAGATGCTGTTGATGCGCGCCGCCGTCGCCGCCTTCTGGGAACGCCCCTATGAGCACCGGCTGGTGCGTTGGGGCAGCCGGCTGCACGACGACTTCATGCTGCCGCACTACGCTAGGCAGGACCTGAACGACGCCATCGCGGAGCTGCGCGGCCTGGGCGCGCCGCTGGACCCCGCCTGGTTCGCCCCGCATGCCGAGTTCCGCTTCCCGCAGATCGGCGAGCTAGCGGTGGCCGGCATGACGCTGGAGCTGCGGCACGCGCTGGAGCCCTGGCACGTGCTGGGCGAGGAAAGCACCGGCACCGGCACCGCCCGCTACGTGGACAGCAGCACCGAGCGGCTGCAGGTGAAGGCCAGCGGCTTCACGCCGGAACGCTACACTTTGGCCGTCAACGGCAAGGCGCTGCCGATGCAGCCGACCGGCGTGGCGGGCGAGTTCGTGGCCGGCGTGCGCTTCAAGGCCTGGGCGCCGCCATCCGCGCTGCACCCGACCATCAAGGCGCAGGTGCCGCTGGTGTTCGATGTATGGGATAGCTGGAACGGGCGCAGCCTGGGCGGCTTCTCCCACCACGTCGCGCATCCGGGCGGGCTGAGCTACGCCGACTTCCCGGTGAACGCCAATTCGGCCGAGGCACGCCGCCGGTCCCGCTTCTTCCCGTTCGGGCACACGGCGGGCACCATGGTTGAACCGGTCCGGGTCCAGGGTGCGGAATTGTCCCGCACACTCGACCTGCGCCGTTTCGCGTGATACCGGCCGCGGGGTGAACATGCACACCCCGCGCGACGAGATGGTGGACGGCCACGGCCGCGTGCGCCCGCATTGGCGCGGCGTGCTGGCCGGCTTCGCCGACCTGCCACCTGGCGGCATCGAGGCCTGTGCCCGCCGGATGGAGCGCGCCTTCGAGGATGAGGGCGTCACCTCCCTGCTGCCAGGCGAAGCGCCGGCAGCCGGCCAGGCTTCCTGGCGGTGCGACCCGGTGCCGCTGGTGCTGCCGGCCGATGAATTCGCCGCCCTTTCCGCCGGGCTGGCGCAGCGCGCGCGGCTGCTGGAGGCGTTGCTGGCGGACCTGTACGGGCCGCAGGCGCTGTTGGCGGAAGGGCTGATCCCGCCCGCGCTGGTGTTCAACAACCCTGGCTTCCTGCGCCCGTGCCGGGATGCCAGCCAGGGCTGGGTGCGCCACCCCTTCCTGCATTGCTACGCCGCCGACCTGCTACGCGGGCCGGATGGCCTGTGGCGCGTGGTGGCGGACCGCACCAGCCGCGCCGGCGGCATCGGCCACGCGCAGGAGAACCGGCGGATGCTGGGGCGCGTGCTGCCAGCGGCCTTCCGTGGCTATCAGGTGCGCCCGCTGCGGCCGTTCTTCGATCTGTGGCAGGACGCGCTGCAGCGTCTCGCTCCGCCGCGCGACGCGGATGGCAACGGGGATGGCCCGGCCATCGCGCTGCTGACCCCCGGGGTCAACCACCGGCTGTGGTTTGAGCATGTATTGCTGGCGCGGGAGTTGTCCTGCGCGCTGGTGGAGCCGAACGACCTTTCGGTGCGCAACGGCGCCGTGTTCGTGAAGACGCTGAAGGGACTGCAGCCGGTGGACGTGCTGCTGCGCCGCGTCGCCGGGCCGGGGCTGGACCCGCTGGAGTTCGACCATGCCGCGGGCGGCGTGCCCGGGCTGCTGGATGCCGCGCGGCACGGCACGGTGAAGCTGGCCAACGAGCCCGGTGGCGGCGTGGTGGAGGCGGCGGGGCTGACCGCGCTGCTGCCCGCCCTGTGCCGCCGCCTGCTGGGTGAGAACCTGTTGCTGCCGCAGGCGGAGACGCTGTGGCTGGCCGACCCGCTGGCCATGCGGCGGGTGCTGGACGACCTGACCGGCTGGATCATCCGCCCCGCCGCTGGCCGTGGCCGCAGCCAGGTCCCGGCCCTGATGGACCTGGCCGAGCGGGCGGAACTGGCGGCACGGATCGAGGCACGGCCGGCGGACTACGCCGCCAGCGCGGCGGTGCCGTCCTCTGTCGCGCCCTGCGTGGTGGGGGACAAGCTGGCGCCGCGCCCGGTGCGGCTGCGGATGTTCCTGATGCAGGACGGCGCCCGCTGGCACACCCTGCCCGGTGGCCTGGCGCGGGTGGAGGATGCCGAGGGCGCCACCGCCAAGGATGTCTGGGTGCTGAACGAGGAGGACAGCCGCATCACCGGCCCGGTGGCGCAGCCGCAGCAGCCGCTCTCCATCCGCCGCTCGGCCGGGGACCTGCCCAGCCGCGCCGCCGACAACCTGTTCTGGCTCGGCCGCTATGTGGAACGGCTGGAGGGTGCCGCGCGGTTGATCCGCGCCACGCTGACGCGGCTGGACCGTGGGCCGTTGCTGCCGCGCGAAGTGGCCGAGTTGCAGGCGCTGGCGAAGTGCCTCAGCCATTGCGGGCTGGCGGCGGTGGAGGACCAGCCGAGCGGCGGCGCCACCGCCGCCCTGCGCGCCGCCCTGCTGCGCAGCGTGGCGGAGGGTGGCGTGGTGGCCGGGCTGTTCGCCCAGGTGGCCCGGCTGATCGGCTCCGTGCGGGACCGGCTGACGGCCGACATGTACGCCACCTTCACCCTGCCGCTGCGCGGCCTGCGCGCCGTGGCCAGCCAGGCAAGGGAGCTGGAAGCGCTGGAGGCCGCCATGGGCGGGGTATTGCGCTACACCGCCAGCGTGGCCGGCGTGGCCGCCGAGAACATGGTGCGGGCGGGTGGCTACACCTTCCTGGACCTCGGCCGGCGGGTGGAGCGGGCGCAGAGCGTGGCCGCCCAGTTGCACTTCGCCCTGGCGCAGCCACCGGCGCGGATCGAGGGCGGGCTGCGGCTGGCGCTGGAACTGTGCGATTCTGTCATTACCTATCGCAGCCGCTACCTGGGCGTGCTGCAGCCGGCCCCGGCGCTGGACCTGGTACTGGCCGACCCCGGCAACCCGCGCGGCCTGGGCTTTCAGCTACATTCGCTGCACCGGCTGCTGACCGAGCTGGCCGAGGGCACGCCGGACGACCTGGCCGATGCCGCGGCCCGGCTGATCGCGGAAGTGGAGGCCATGCCGGGAATCGTGCTGGCCAGCCAGGATGGCCAGGCGGCGGCGACGGGCGCGCTCTCTCCCTCCCTGGGGCGGATCGAAGACGAGGTGGCCAATCTCTCCGACGCCGTCACGCGGCGCTACTTCGCCTTGCTGCCCCTCGCGCAGGCGCTGGGCGGCCAGTCGGAAGGTGAGGCGCTGGACGGTCCCGGCGCGGCGGAGGGCCAGCCGGCCGCCCTGCCCGCTCTCGTCTGAGGCGGGGCCGGCACCGTCAAGCCCTGGATCATTGGCCGACCGCGTGCTTTCACCTCCGCGACGTAATGCTCCCGACGATCACGCTGCAGGAAAGACTCTCCGCATGCTCTGGCGTGTCCGCCATGTCACCACCTATCGCTATGCCGAGACGGTGGACATGGCCACCCACATGCTTCACCTGACGCCCCGCGCGATGCCCTGCCAGCGGGTGCTGGAGGAGTGCGTCACCTGCGAGCCGGAGCCGGCGCGGATGACGCAGGGCGGCGACCATTTCGGCAACCGCGTCACCTGGCTCTCCATCGACCGGCCGCATGACCGGTTCGAAGTGACGGCCGAGGCCGTAGTGGATTGTGCCTTCCCGCCACCGCCGCCGGAGGAGGAGACGCCGGCCTGGGAGGACGTGGCCGCGGCGCCGACGCCAGACGTGGCGGAGTTCACCTTCGCCTCGCCCATGCTGCCGGAGAGCGATGCGGCGCGGGACTACGTGGCGCCGTCATTCCCACCTGGGCGCAGCATCCTGGCCGGGTTGCTGGACCTCAATGCGCGTATCGGGCGGGATTTCTCCTTCCGCGCCGGGGTGACCGGCATCTCCACGCCGGTCAGCCAGGTGCTGGCGCAGCGCGCGGGGGTCTGCCAGGACTTCACGCACCTGATGCTGAACGGGCTGCGCGGGCTGGGGCTGCCGGCCCGCTACGTCTCCGGCTACATCCGCACACGGCCGCCGCCGGGTGGCGTGGCCCGGCGGGGGGCGGACCAGTCCCACGCCTGGGTCAGCGCCTGGCTGGGCCCCCGGCATGGCTGGCTGGACCTGGACCCCACCAACAACGTTGTGGTGGCGGAGGAGCATCTGGTGCTGGGCTGGGGGCGGGATTTCAGCGATGTCTCCCCCCTGCGCGGCATCATCCTGGGTGGCGGGCGGCACTGGCTGGACGTCGCGGTGGACCTCACACCCGCCTGAGCGATGGCAACCTGTTGCGCTCCACGTTGTTTTCCTGACATACCGCCGCCCCGCGCGTGGAGACTTCACGCCACGGGGCGGGAGGAAGAGCAGCGCCGCGAGGCGCCCGGCCGAGGAGAACGACAGGATGGCGACCCCCGCTAGGCCTGCCGCGCCGCATGGCGTGGCGCCCAAGGCGCCAACGGCCGCCACCGTGCCGCCCGGGCGCGATACGGCGCTGGATTTCTGGCGTGGCTTCGCGCTGATCTCGATCTTCATCAATCACGTCTCCGGCAATGTGCTGGAGGCGTGGACGCATAAGAATTTCGGCTTCTCCGACGCTGCCGAACTGTTCGTGCTGTTCGCCGGCTACGCCGCCGCCTGCGCCTATTCCCGCCGCTACGACGAGCAGGCGGGCGAGCGGTTCAACGTCTCCCTCAAGGTGATGAGCCGGGCGGCCGGGCTGTACACCACGCACCTGGCCATGCTGGTGCTGGGCAGCGCGGTATTCGCCTGGGCCGTGCTGCGGACCGGCGATGCCGGGTTGTTCAGCGTGGTGGCGCTGGACCCCTTCCTGCTGGACCCGATCGAGGCGCTGGTGAAGGCGGTGACGCTGACCTACCAGCCAGGCTACCTGAACATCCTGCCGCTGTACTTCGTGCTGATCGCCATCCTGCCGCTGTTGCTGTGGATGGGGACGCGCAGCCTGTCCGCCACCGTGGCGCTCTCCGCCGCGCTGTACACAGCGGCGGCGCTGACCAAAACCAACCTGCCCAGCTACCCGATGGAAGGCGGCTGGTTCTTCAACCCGCTGAGCTGGCAGTTCCTGTTTACCATCGGCTTCGCCCTGGGCGTGAAGCGGGAGCGCACCGGCCTGACGGTGCCGTTCCGCCGTGGCCCCTGGCTGCTGGCCATCGGCTTCCTGGCGCTTTCCCTGGTGATCACGGTGTTCCATTTGGCGCCGGAGGCCGAGGGCGTGGTGCTGCGGGACATGCTGGTGGTGCCGGAGAAGCAGTACCTCTCCATCCCCCGCCTGCTGCATGTGCTGGCGCTGGCCTATGTGGTGGTGCATTCGCCCTTGCAGGTGTGGGCCGCCGCCCGGCCCGTCACCAGCCCGCTGGCGATGATGGGACGGCATTCCCTGCCGGTGTTCTGCACCGGGCTGATGCTGAGCATGCTGGGCGTGACCTTCCGCCAGACCGGGCATGACGGCGCGGGGTTCGACCTGCTTTACCTGGCCTTCGGCATCAGCATGCAGATCCTGGTGGCGTGGCTGCTGACGCTGGCGGAACGGCGGCGCAGTACGCGCACCGTGCCCGCCGCCGGCGTGGTGTTGCCCTCCTGATGCGGCGGGCCTTCCTGCTCTCCGGCATCGCCACGCTGGTTTTGGCACGTGGTGGCGCCAGGGCCCAGATGCCCGCCCTGCCCTCCGCCCCCGCCGCGCCGTTGCCGGCGCCACCCGGCGGAACCGCGCCGCCGCCGGTGGGTAATGTGCCGGAAGCCTGCCTGGTGCCGGGGGAGTTGCAGAACCTGCAATTCGCCCTGCCCCGCATGGCGGCGCTGATCCGCGACAAGGACCCGATCCGCATCCTCGCCATCGGCTCCTCCAGCACGGCGGGCATTGGCGCCACGGTGCCGGCGCACGCCTACCCACCCCGGCTGCGCGATGCGCTGATGCGGTTGATCCCCGGCACCGAGGTGACGGTACGCAATGACGGCATCGGCGGCGAGGTGGCTTCCACCACCCTGGTGCGGATGAAGAAGTCGGTGGAGGACTGGAAGCCGGATGTCGTACTCTGGCAGCTCGGCACCAACGACGCGTTGCGGCACATCACGCCGGAGGCCTTCGCGCAGACGTTGCGGGAGGGCGCGGAGTTCGTGCTGGGCCGCGGGCTGGACCTGCTGCTGATCGACCCGCAGTACTTTCCCGGCGTGCCGAGCGACGACCTGTACCGTACCTTCGTGCAAAGCATCGAGTTGGTGGCGGCGGAGAAGCGGATTCCGCTGATGCGGCGCTACGCCATCATGCGCTACTGGGACGCGCTGCCGCAGAAGGTGCCCATGCTCTCCGCCGACGGCTTCCACATGAACGATCTGGGCTATCTGTGCATGGCGGAGACCCTCGCCGGCGGCATGGCGCAGCGGGTGATGCGCGCCCTGGCGCAATCGGCGCCCTGAGGGCTACGCGCCGCGCAGGCCTGTGCCCGGGCGAGTGGCGGGACTTTTGACTAACCTAGGGTGCGGCGAACTCCCCTGCCGGAAGCAGGGGAGAATGGGCGTGCCCGCCGACAGGCCTAGCGGACGACGAAGCGGCTGCCGCGGCAGACGTTGAAGTCGCGCTGCTCCACCCGGCGGCCGCCTTCCAGCACGGCCAGGAAATCGAACCGGCAGGCGCCCGAGCCGTCGTCGATATTGATCACGATGGAACGGCCGGAGGGCAGCACGTTGCGGCCAAGGATATCCTCTTCCCAGGACGAGCGGTTGATGTTGGAGGCGTAGAACTCGCGCAGGGTGCGGCCGGAAGAGTTGACGACTTCCACGCGCCGGTCCTGCGCCATGGCGCCGGAGGAAGCGGCATCGAAAAGTCCGAACGCAGCCAGCATGGCGGCGGTGAGAAGGTTACGGCGCATGGCGATCATCTCCGAGTTGCCTTGCCACAGCGGGCGAGTTACCGCGTTGAAACATGCGGCCCAGAGCGGGGCAATTCACGGCTACGCGCGGTGGATGGCACAAGATCGTGACCATGAGCGTGGCCGTTGTGGGCAGGGCTCGGAGGGCCCGCTTCTCGCTGGTTGTGGCCGCGGCACCGGGGGCGGGCGAGCCCATGGTGCCGCGACGGAACGAGCCTCTTATGTTATCCAGAGGCGTGGATCAGGCGCGGCGCACACGCCTCATCGGATGACGTAGCGGGCCAGCCGGCAGACATCGATGTTGCGCTGCTCGATGCGGCGGCCATCGTCCAGCACGGCGCGGAAGTCGAAGCGGCAAGCGCCGGAGCCGTCGTCGATGTTGATCATCACCGCGCGGCCAGGCGGCAGCACGTTGCGGCCCAGGATGTCTTCTTCCCAGGTATTACGGCTGACGTTGGAAGCGTAGAACTCCCGCACCGTCACGCCGGAATCGTTGAAGACCTCGACACGCCGGTCCGCCGCAACGGCAACGGGTACGTAGGCGACAGGGGTGACAGTCGGGGCGCAGGCGGACAGGCCAAGGCCCGTTGCCGCCAGCAAGGCAGCGGCGATCAGATTACGGCGCACGATGGTAGGTCTCCTTCCTGCCGTCAGGTCATTGACAGGCCGGAAGGTTGAAACATGCGCCCCGTAGCCGTCGCAAGCAGCGCACGGCATGGGGCGCCGGCAAATAAACGTTACCTTGGGCTTCACCGCACCGTGTGGCGGCTCACCTCGCAGACATTGATGTTGCGCTGCTCGACACGGCGGCCGCCATCCAGCACCGCCAGGAAATCGAACCGGCAGGCGCCCGAGCCGTCATCGATGTTGATGGTGACGGAGCGGCCGGCGGGCAGCACGTCATTGCCCAGGATGTCTTCCTCCCAGGAGGAACGGTTGGTGTTGGAGGCATAGAACTCCATCATGGTGCGGCCGGAGGCGTTGACGACCTCCACGCGCCGGTCCGCCGCCTCGGCGGGCGGGGTGAAAGGCAGCAGGGCGGCGGCGGCCAGGAAGGTCGCGGTCAGAAGCGTGGGGCGCATGGCGGTCTCTCTCTGCTTGCCGTCACCGTTCGGGCAAGTTCCGGCATCGGAACATCCAGTGGCGGCGGAAGCAAGGCAGGCTGTGCCTCAACCCTCTCCCTTCCCTGGCCGGCCGGCGGCACGCATGGCAAGCTGGCGCCGCAAGCCGCGGCAAGCGGCGCAGGACAAGGGGGAATACGACATGGCCAGTGTCAGCCAAGTGTATCAGGGCGTCTTTCCAGTGGTGCCGACGATCTTCGATGAGAGCGGCGCGCTGGACCTGGAGGGGCAGCGCCGCTGCATCGACTTCATGATCGATGCGGGATCGGACGGGCTGTGCATCCTCGCCAATTTCTCCGAGCAATTCGTACTGTCGGATGAGGAGCGGGAGGTGCTGCAGGACAGCATCCTGGCGCATGTGGCCGGGCGCGTGCCGGTGATCGTGACGACCACGCATTTCAGCTCCCGCCTCTGTGCCCAGCGGTCCCGCCGCGCGCAGGATGCGGGGGCCGCGATGGTGATGGTGATGCCGCCCTATCACGGCGCCACCATCCGCGTGGCCGAACCCGGCATCCATGCCTTCTACCGCGCGGTGTCGGACGCCATCGACATTCCCATCATGATCCAGGACGCGCCGGTGGCGGGCACGCCGCTATCCGCCGCCTTCCTGGCACGGATGGCGAAGGAGATCGCCAACGTCTCCTACTTCAAGATCGAGGTGCCCTTCGCCGCTGCCAAGCTGCGCGAGCTGATCGCCCTGGGCGGCGATGCCATCGTCGGCCCGTGGGATGGCGAGGAGGCCATCACGCTGATGGCGGACCTGGAGGCCGGGGCGACGGGCGCGATGACCGGTGGCGGCTACCCGGACGGAATCCGCCAGATCCTCGACCCCTGGCGCCGGGGCGACAAGGAAGCGGCTGCAGACGCCTATCAGCGCTGGCTGCCACTCATCAATTACGAGAACCGGCAATGCGGCCTGCTGGCGGCCAAGGCGATGATGCTGGAAGGCGGCATCATCCGCAGCGATGCCGGGCGGCACCCGCTGGCGCCGATGCACCCCGATACCCGCGCCGGGCTGCTGGCCCTGGCGCGCAAGCTGCACGCCCTGGCGCTGCGCTGGGGCCGCTGAGACAGGCATGAGCGAGGGTGGCGGGCGGTTGCCTGCCGCCCGGCTGGCGCGCAAGCTTCCCGCCACCGGGCGTGGCCCGGATTTTTCGAGGATTGAGAGCTTGAAGCTGCCCACGCTGCCTTTCACCGCCGTCCACTGGGATGCCCTGCCCGCTACCGAGCACAAGGGCGAGACCGGTACCGCGACCTGGCGCACGCTGAACAACGGCGATGTGCGGATGCGCGTCGTCGAGTACTCGCCGGGCTATCTGGCCGACCATTGGTGCGACCGTGGCCACATCATCTACGTGCTGAAGGGGGAACTGGTCTCCGAGCTGAAGGATGGCCGCCGCGTCATCCTCACCCCCGGGCATGGCTACACCGTGTCCGATTTCGGTGACTCGCCGCACCGGTCCTCGACCACCACCGGGGCACGACTGTTCATCGTGGACTGAGCCAGGCCGGGGCTGCCGTGCGCGCCGAGACCCCACAGGGGGTTTTGGCGCGACGCACCCTGCCGGAACGAACCCGTTGCTGCCCGCATCGCCGGGATAGATGCCTGTCCCGTCATAGCCGCACGCAGGGCTTGGCTCGCCCTCTGCTGGCTTACGCAGGGCCGTTTCGGCCTAGCTGCGCCTGAAATGCACCAAATTTTGGATTTGTAAATTTAGTAGGAGGCTCTGGCCCGGAAAGGCGAATTTTTCGTCTGTAAGCTTTCCTTTTTACGGCAGGAAGATTACGAAATATCCAGTCACGTCCGGACGTCCTCTATTATGAGAAAGATCGCGCTTCGATCAAAATCCCAACGGGATCTGCCACACGGCCAGGGTGTATTTGCCGCAGCGTTTGCCTTGACTTTGCTTTGGTTGTACCACCTATGGTTGTATGGCTTTGTCCTCGGCATCGTTACCGGGCTTATTCCGGCCGTTGCGATGGGTTTCCTGGTTTTCGTTGGTATCCGCTGCCGGTTGCCGCTGCACTGACCGCCTGTGCGCCTTCCCTCAGGGTTGGCACCTCCGGCCACATTTATGAGTAACCCGGGCTGCGGCTTACGCCTCTCCCGTCTCATTCGGTACCGTGCGTCAGTGGAAGAACCGGACGGCTAGAGCCCGGCCCACAGCCTGGCGAGAAGCGCCGACAGGCGTTACCGGCGCCGCCTGCTCACCACTGGGATCGGTGGCTTCGCCGGCGGCTCGAACGGTGGCAGGTCGCTTTCGTCCCAGCCGCCATAGATACCTTGATGATGCTGGTCTTTGGGGGGCGGTGCGTCGCTGCGCTTGTCGATGTCGCTTTCGACGAAGACGAGTTCGCTACCCGCCCCGGCCTGAAATCCGTCCATCCTCGCGCCGGCTCCCCCATGCCTCGCAGCGCCAGGCTGCCGTGGCGGTGTTTGCGCCGAACGTAAGAAAAGTTCCAGAGCGTAAAGTCGGCTGACGCCGTCATTTTCGTGGCCTGGCCACGCCCAGGTTACGGTTAGGCCAGCACAGCCGTGGCGGAAGAAGCACCCCTACCCTGGCGTGCGGCACGGAGCGCCTGGGCCTGGGCCCGCAGACGCTGCGCCTGCGTGCGAAGGATTTCCCCTGGATGATGGTTTCTATGAGCTGATGCCGCGCCTAGCGGACCTCCGCGGCCACCAGTCTGGTGTCGCTGACCAGGACGCAGGCCAAGCCGGGTCTGTCCGCCCAAGCCGTAAGGGGCGCATCGTCCGATCCCATCATGGGACATTCTCCACCTGAGTAAGGAGAGAACGCTTCCCCGTTACGCGGGAATGCAATCCTTTGTTACGTTTCTCGCCGGGTGTAGCCGAACCCTGTCGGAAGCCCTTGTAGGTCGGACATTCAGTCCCGGATGCCGCGACCGCCATCCTGGCGTCATCAGAATACGACGCGGCGCACAGCCTCAGCTCGCACAAGGCAATGCGGAGGCCCGGACACACAAAAGCCACCCTTGGAGGTGGCTTGGCGTTCTTCGTGGGGAGGAGGAGAATGAGATGGTGGGCGCTCACGGGCTCGAACCGTGGACCTACTGATTAAGAGTCAGCTGCTCTACCAACTGAGCTAAGCGCCCATCTCATCGTCGGGGGTGGCGAACCGCCCCGTCTGTGGAGGGGGCTTTTAGCGGTTCTGACGGGCTTGGCAACCCCCCTCAATCACGTGTTGCGCCAAATTCCGCATTCCTGTGAACGTAGACCGACATCAGCAATCCGAAGCCCAGCATGGTGGTGATCATCGCCGAGCCACCATGGCTGATGAGCGGCAGCGGCACGCCGCCGACGGGGATGCTGCCCGTCACCATGGCGATGTTAACGAACACGTAGCAGAAGAAATTCACCCCCAGCCCCATGGCGACCAGCCGGCCGAACTGGTGCCGGCAGCGGATGGCGACCATCAGCGCGAAGGCCACCACCAGCCCCAGCAGCAACAGCGTGGTCAGCGCACCGACCAGGCCGAACTCTTCCGAGATCATGGTGAAGATGAAGTCCGTCTGCTTCTCCGGCAGGAAGTTCAGGTGGCCCTGGGTGCCTTGCAGGAAGCCCTTGCCCCACAGCCCGCCCGAGCCCAGCGCGATCTTGGACTGGATGATGTTGTAGCCGGCACCGAGAGGATCGCTCTCCGGGTCCAGGAAGGTCGTGATGCGCGCGCGCTGGTAGTCGTGCAGCCGCTCATAGGCAATGGGCGCGATGGCGCCTGCCAGCGCCAGCACGCCGGCGAACTTCCACCAGCGCACGCCCGCCGCCCAGAACACCGAGCCGGCGACCATCAGCGTGATCATGCCGGTGCCGAGATTGGGCTGCTTCAGGATCATCCCCACCGGCACCAGCGCGGCGATGATGGGCGGGATAAGGAACAGCGGGTTGCCCACCCTCTCCCAGCTCGCCCGGTGGAACCAGGCGGCAAGGCCCAGCACCAGCATGATCTTCATCAACTCCGATGGCTGCAACTGCACCGGCCCGATCTCGATCCATCGCTGCGCGCCCTTGCCGATCTGGCCGTGCAGCGCCACCAGTACCAGCAGCGCCACGCCGCCGGCATAGCCGAGCCAGGACAGCTTCGCGATCAGCCGGATGTCGACCATGGCGATGGAGAGCATCATCACCAGCCCGAAGCCGAAGCGCAGCGCGTGCTTGCTGGCATAGGGCTCCGGCGCACCACCACCCGCAGAATACAGCGCCACGTAGCCCACAGCCGCGACGGCGCAGAGCAGCAGGACGAAACTCCACGGAATCAGCCAGAGCTTTTCCAGGATGCCGGCGCCACGGTCCCGCGTCAGCAGGCGGCGTTCGAAGAAGCCGGGGCTCATCATCGGCGGATGGTTCCGTTCGGCGGGGTACCGGGGACCTCGGCCACCTGCGCGGTGCCGGTATCGGTAGGGCGGGCTTCGGCGGAGCGGGCGGCGGGTGCGTTGCTGCGGTTGAAGCGGTTCATCACGTCCGTCATCACCTCCCGCGCCAGGGGCGCGGCCGCGGCGCCGCCGCTGGTGCCGTGCTCGACGACGACGGAAATGGCGTATTGCGGGTTATCATAGGGCGCGTAGGCCACGAACAGCGCGTGCGGGCGCCACTCGCGCGGCATCGTCTCCACCCGGAAGCCACGTTCGCGCTGTTCGCGGGAGACGCGGCGCACCTGCACCGAGCCGGTCTTGCCGGCGAGCACGCCGACGCCGGCGGGCAGCTTGGCGCTGCCGCCGCTGCCGCCCTGCTCGTTCACCACCGCCCACATGCCTTCGCGCATCAGCTTCAGGTCGCGCTCGGGGATACCCATCAGCGGCCAGTCCTCCGCCCGGATGCCCTTTACTTCCTTGCCGTTGATGCTGTGCGTCAAATGCGGCTGTACGGCACGGCCGGTGGCCAGCCGCGCCGTCATGGTGGCGAGGGAGAGCGGGGTGAACTGGTAGAAGCCTTGGCCGATGCCGTGCACGATGGTGTCGCCCAGGTTCCACGGCTTGCCCTGGTTGATGCGCCACTGCCGTGTGGGCGAGAAGCCGCTGCGGGTGCCCGGCAACTCGATCTCCAGATCCACGCCCAGGCCGAAGCGCTTAGCCATGGCGGTGATCTTGTCGATGCCGGTGCGCTTGGCCAGCTCGTAGAAATAGACGTCGCAGGAATTCTTCAGCGCCGCCCGCATGTCCATGCTGCCGTGGCCGAAGCGGCGCCAGCAGTGGAAGCGGGTGTCGCCCAGGTCGTAGTGGCCGGGGCAGAAGACGCGCTCGGTATGCGTCACCGTTTTGGCCTCCAGCGCCGCCAGGCCGACCACCATCTTGAAGGTGGAGCCGGGGGCGTAGAGACCGTTGGTAGTCTTGTTGATCAGCGGCGTGGCGCGGTTGCGCGTCCATTCCCGCCACTGGGCGGAGGAGATGCCGGAGCTGAACAGGTTGGGGTCGAAGCTGGGCTGGCTGGCCATGGCGACGACCTCGCCATTGCGGGCATCCAGCACGACGATGCTGGTGCCTTCCTCGATGCGGTTGCGCACTGCCTTCTGCAGTTCGGCGTCGATCGAGATGCCGATATCCTGGCCACGCGCGCCCTCCCGCCGGTCCAGCTCGCGGATCACGCGGCCGACGGCGTTGACCTCGAACTGCACGGTGCCGGCGCTGCCGCGCAGGATCTTGTCGTGGAAGCGCTCGATGCCGGAGCGGCCGACGCGGATGCCGGGCAGTTCCAGCAATGGGTCGCCGTCGATATCCGCCTCGGCCGGCGGGGCGACGTAGCCGACCACATGGGCCAGGTGCTCGCCCCACGGGTATTGCCGCGTGGTGCCGACATCGATGCTGATGCCCGGCAGGTCCGGCGCGTTCACCTCGATCTTCGCCATTTCCTCCCAGGTGAGGAACTCGCGCACCACGGCGGGGACGAAGCGACGGCGGCGGCGCACCTCGCGCTCGATGCGCGCGCGCTCCTGCTCCGTCAGCGGGATGATCTTGCTGAAGGTCTCCAGCGTGGCGCCGACATCCTGGGTCTGCTCGGCGGTCAGCAACACGCGCCAGTTCAGGTCGTTGGCGCCGACGACGCGGCCGACGCGGTCCAGCACCCGGCCGCGCGGCGGGGCGATCAGGCGGGCGGAGATGCGGTTCTCATCGGCCAGGGTGGCGTAGCGCTCCCCCTGCTCAAGCTGCAGCTTCTGGAGGCGATAGCCGAGGAAGCCGAGCAGCCCCAGCTGCCCCGCCCCCAGCATCAGCGCGCGGCGGGTGAAGACGCCGCGCCTGCGCTCTTCCTCTTTCTTGCTCATCCGGGCTTATACCCCATCAGGCCAGATCCTCGGCGCGCTGCATGGCCTTGTGCAAGGGTGTCAGCATTGCGGCCAGGGCGGGGTAGAACCCCACGCAGAGCACCAACTGCACCAGGGCGGGCCAGAAGGCCGGCAGGCGCCAGTTCAGCACCGCCTGCAATACGAAGCCCAGCAGCGCCGCGCCGGCGGCGAAGCCGGCGAAGGAGAGCCAGACCAGCAGGAAGGATTGCCGCGCCAGCAGCCGCCGCAGCCGCAACACCAGCCCGTGCACCACCAGCATGGTGAACACCCCGATGCCGAGCGGAGAGAAGGTCAGCAAATCCTGCAACAGCCCCAGCACGAAGCACACGACCGGGGACATGGCGGCCGGGCGGAACAGGGACCAGAAGAACACGCAGGCCAGCGTAACCGCCGGCAGCGCCGATGGCACGCCCACCGGGGCTGCCACCAGCACCATCAGCAGCGCCGTGGTGGCGGCGGGAAATGCGGCGCGGGCCAGCGCATCCAACCGGCGCAGCAAGCCGGGGGCGGGTTCGGGCCTGCCTTTGATGGCCAACGGGTCTGCCCTTCAGCGCCGCGGACGCGGCTCAGGCCGGGCGACGGATTCCGGCGGCAGGATGCCGCTCAGGCCGAAATCGAAGATCCGCAGCACGTCCAGCCGGTCCAGCTTGGCGAAGAGCTGCACTTCCGCCGTGCCGCCTTCCGTCCAGTGCACCGTCCCGACCGGCAGGCCGGCGGGGAAGACCGAGGCCTCGGCACTGGTGACGACGCGCTCGCCCTCCTGCGGGCGGGTGCCTTCCGGCCAGTGCTGCAGGCGCGGGTTGTCGCCATTGGTGCCGGAGAGGATTGCGCGGGCGCGGCTACCTTCCAGCGTCACCGGGATGCGGCTGTTCATGTCCGTCACCAGCAGCACGCGGGCGGAGCGGCTGCCGACCTCGGTGACGCGCCCGGCCAGGCCGCGCTCGTCCAGCGCCACCTGGCCCTTGCGGATCTCGACGCCGGGGGCCAGGGCCAGCAGCACGGCGCGGGCATAGGTGCCGCCGGCATCGGCCACCACGCGGGCCGTGCGCAGGCTGGTCGGCGCCTCGGGGATGACGTTCAGCTGGCGGCGCAGCAGGGCGTTCTCGGCGTCCAGGGAGAGGGCAGCGGCCTGCCAACGGTGCAGCCGCTCATTCTCCTCCCGCAGGCGTAGGTTCTCGGCACGGATGGCCCACAGGGCGTGCGCCTCCTGCACCGCGTCGCGCACCGCGCCCAGCGGCTCCGCCACCACGGCGTAGATCGGCGCCAGGGTGTCGGAGAGCGCCATGCGCGCGCGCTCCACCAGCAGGGTGTCCGCCTTGCCGATCAGCATGGTCCCGAAGGCCAGTGCCACCAGCACCGGCAGGGACAAGCGCGACAAGGCCTGGCGCAGCGGAATGCTGAGACGGATCACGCGCCACCTTCCTCGGTGCGAATGTCAGGAGAACGCCCAGGCGAGCTAGTGGTTCAGAGGCATTCGAACAGGGGCATATCTGGCCCCTGTAAGGATTAATACATGGAGGAGAGCACGTGGCGAAGCCGCTTCATCTCATCCAGTGCCCGGCCTGTGCCCAAAGCGACACAGGCCAGCGCATCCTCGGCCACCGAGACGGGCAGGCCGGTCGCTTCGCGCAGCACCTGGTCCAGCCGCTGCAGCAGGGCGCCGCCGCCGGTCAGCACGATGCCCTTGTCGACGATGTCGGCGGCCAGTTCCGGCGGCGTGTTTTCCAGCGCCACTTTCACCGCCTCGACGATCTGGCTGACCGGCTCGGCCAGCGACTCGGCGATCTGGCGCTGGCTGACGATCACCTCGCGCGGCACGCCGTTCATCAGGTCGCGGCCGCGCACCTCGGTCATCGGGCCTTCCTCGCCGTAATCCGGCAGGGCGGCGGCACCGATCTCCATCTTGATGCGCTCGGCGGTGCTCTCGCCGATCAGCAGATTAAAGGTGCGGCGGATGTAGCTGATGATTGCCTCATCCAGCTTGTCGCCCCCCACGCGGACGCTGCGGGCATAGACGATGCCACCCAGCGAGATGACGGCCACCTCGGTCGTGCCACCGCCGATATCGACGATCATGGAGCCGGAAGGCTCGGTCACCGGCAGGCCGGCGCCGATCGCGGCGGCCATCGGCTCCTCGATCAGCAGCACCTTGCGGGCGCCGGCGGACTCGGCGCTCTCCTGGATCGCGCGGCGCTCGACGGCGGTGGAGCCGGAGGGCACGCAGACGATGATCATCGGCGAGGCGAAGGAACGGCGGTTATGCACCTTGCGGATGAAATGCTTGATCATTTCCTCCGCGACCTCGAAGTCCGCGATCACGCCGTCGCGCAGCGGGCGGATGGCGGCGATGTTGCCGGGGGTGCGGCCCAGCATCAGCTTCGCCTCCTCACCCACCGCCAGCACCTGCTTGCGACCGCGGATATCGGCGATGGCGACAACGGAAGGCTCGTTCAGCACGATGCCACGGCCCTTGACGTAGACCAGAGTGTTGGCCGTGCCGAGGTCGATGGCCATGTCGGCGGAGAGGAAGCCGAACAGGCGAGAGAACATGCCAGGAACCTTCCGGGAGTGTGGGGGCCGCATTCAGGCACGGCCAGCGGGCGCCGTGGATTAGCCCCCCCTGGCGCCTTGCTCAAGCCGCAATCCGTGTCCAGTTTGCAACCCGGCGGTGAAGCCTGCGTTTTCACCCCGTAGAAATCAACCAGTACGGGAAACTCATCAATGCGTAAGTCGTCCCTCGTTCTTCTGGCCCTGGCGGGCGTGAGCCTGGGCGCCTGTGGCTACTCCACCGGGGACCGCGCGGCATCGGGCGGCCTGCTGGGTGCGGGCGCGGGCGCGGCGGTCGGCTCCCTCTCCGGCAATGCCGGCACCGGTGCGCTGATCGGTGGCGCCGCGGGCGCCCTGGGTGGTGCCGCCACCAGCCCGAACACCGTCAACCTCGGCCGCCCCGCCTGGCGCTGAGGTCACGAGGCCGCTGCCCGACCAGCCCGGGCAACAGCCTGACTTGAGAAGCGGCCGGACCCCTTGGGGCCCGGCCGTTTCTTTTGGCCTGGTATCAGCCCGCCTGGGCCGGCTGCAGGATTTCCGGCGGCGCGGTGCGGGCGCGCTTGGCCAGCAGCTTGTTCAGGGCGTGCACATAGGCGCGGGCCGAGGCGACGATGGTGTCGGTATCCGCCCCCTGCCCGTCCACCAGCTTGCCGTCCTCCTCCAGCCGCACCGTTACGCGCGCCTGTGCGTCGGTGCCGCCGGTGACGGACTGCACGGCGTACAGCTTCAGGGTCGCGCGGTGCGGCACCACCTGCTGCAGGGCGTTGAAGGTGGCGTCCACGGCGCCGTCGCCACCGGCCACGGCATCGCAGGTCTCGCCATCCACCTCCAGCACCAGGCTGGCGGTGGGGCGGGTACCCATGCCGGTGGCCACGGTCAGCGCCATCAGCTTCACGCGGTCATGCGCCCGGCCCACCTCGTCATCCACCAGGGCGACGATGTCCTCGTCGTAGACGGACTTCTTGCGGTCGGCCAGGTCCTTGAAGCGCTTGAAGGCGTCGTTCAGCTGGTTGTCGCCCAGGCTGTAGCCCAGGGTCGCCAGCTTGTCCCGGAACGCGGCACGGCCGGAATGCTTGCCCATCACCAGCGCGCTGGTGGACCAGCCGACGCTTTCCGGCGTCATGATCTCGTAGGTCGCACTGTCCTTCAGCATCCCATCCTGGTGGATGCCGCTCTCATGCGCGAAGGCGTTGCGGCCGACGATGGCCTTGTTCGGCTGCACGTCGAAGCCGGTGATGGTGGCCAGCAGGCGGCTGGTCTTCAAGATGTTCTGGGTGACGATGCTGGTGGAATACGGAATGGCGTCCTGCCGCGTGCGCAGCGCCATCGCCACTTCTTCCAGGCTGGCATTGCCCGCGCGCTCCCCGATGCCGTTGATCGTCGCTTCCACCTGGCGCGCGCCCGCGTTCAGCGAGGCGATGGTGTTGGCGACGGCCAGGCCCAGGTCGTCATGGTTATGGGCGGAGAAGATGATGTCCGCCGCGCCCGGCACACGCTCCCGCAGCATCGAGAAGATGCGGGCCATGTCCTCCGGCAGCGCGTAGCCGACGGTGTCCGGGATGTTGATGGTGGTGGCGCCGGCGCGGATGGCGGTCTCGACGCAGCGGCACAGGAAGTCCGGGTCGGTGCGGCTGCCATCCTCGGCCGACCATTCGACGTCGGCGACATGGTCCCGCGCCAGGGCGACGGACTTGGCGATGGCGCCCAGCACGTCTTCCCGGCTCATCCGCAGCTTCACGCGCATATGCAGGTCGCTGGTGGACAGGAAGGTGTGGATGCGCTGGCGGGCGGCGGGCTTCACCGCCTCCACCGCGCGCAGGATATCGCCGGGTGCGGAGCGGGACAGGCCACAGACCACCGGGCCGTCCTTGGCGAAGCGCTGCGCGATGGAGTGGACGCTGTCGAAATCGCCTTGGCTGGCGATGGGGAAGCCGGCTTCCATGACGTCGACGCCCAGCTCGGCCAGGGCCTCGGCCATGCGCAGCTTCTCCTCCAGGTTCATGGAAAAACCGGGGGACTGCTCGCCGTCGCGCAGCGTGGTGTCGAACACGATGACGCGGTTGGGGTCGATCGTGCCGAAGCTGGGGTGACTAATGGCCATGGGGGCGTTCCTTCGTTGACTTGAGCCGGGCAGCAGAGGGCACGAGGCCCCCAGGGTTCCCCTGAGCGATGCCGGCAGGTCAGCCGGGCGTCACGCCCAGGGGCGGCTAAGTCGAAGGAGGAGGAGGCCAGCGAGGGCGCGCGTGCCGGCGCCGGCGGAAACGCCGGACAGCAGCAGGGTGGCGCGCGCGGATGCGGTCATGTCGGTAACGATAGGCATGTCCGCCGCGCCCCGCAAGCAAGGATTTGCACGGCATGGGCGCAGCAGGGTCCTGGCCCCGGCATGAGGCAGGCCCGGAGCGTCGGCGTGCTGGCTGCGATGATGACGCTTATGATAGGTGCACCGGCATTCCTTCCACCGCATGATCCCGCCCCGCCATGACCAGACCCGCCATCACCCTCCGCCAGCTTGAGATCCTCCGCGCCGTCATCCGCGGGCAGACGACCATGGCCGCGGCGAAGATGATGAGCATGTCCCAGCCCGCCGTCAGCAACGCCATCCGGCAGATCGAGAGCCAGCTGGGCTTCGCG